>PDWI01001431.1_pt1 | contig 37723 bp, 54 predicted proteins | sample 1430891 | NCBI WGS metagenome assembly PDWI01 (sample SAMN01162508, study PRJNA174530) | Oral metagenome, whole genome shotgun sequencing project. | biome: Marine environment; feature: Marine mammal; material: Swab sample of the gingival sulcus; isolation source: swab sample of gingival sulcus... | reverse complement strand
GCCGCAGACCTTTCCCCGAGCGCATTGCTGCTTTACCCTTGCGGGACTATCCGGTATTAAGCTGGATTTCTCCAGACTATCCCTGACTTGGGGGGAAGTATCAACGTGTTACGCACCCGTTTGCCGCTAATCGATTTTCTACACAGAATAAAAAGAGTATACTCTTAAATACTCTGTGTAGAAAACTTCATCGCTCGACTTGCATGTGTTAGGCGCACCGCTAGCGTTCATCCTGAGCTATGATCAAACTCTTTGAAACGTTAGTTTACCTTTTATTTATAAATAAATAGATAGGATTTTGGTTGTTGTGTTTTTTATTAGAAATTACAGCTTTCTTAGAAAAAAATCCAAGAAAATTGTCTTCTGATATATGAGATGTTAAGGTGCGTTCCTGCCGAGGCAGTGAGAAGATTTATATTCAAAAACATTATAAAGTCAAAACTTTTTTTTACTTTTTTTTACTTTTTTTTGTTTTTGGCTTAGATAAGGCAAAAAAAATACAACAAAAAAGCTGCTATCCTATGAATATATTGTATAAAATTTGTATATGACTTTTTGCACAAAATCACAAATCTTGTGTATTCTTTTGTAAAAAAGTTAAAAAAACTTATTGTATCTTCTCGAATCACTCCTTTCAAATGTACCAGTGCCATTTTTTGTATGAATCAAATGGAAAATCAAGTCGAATAGCTGAGCCAATATGCGTTGGCACAACCTGTTTGTTTGTTTTTGGGTCAGAAATACAGTCCATTCCAGGCTGACATCATTTGGCTCACCAGTGCTGATCAAACAAAAAATTACCCAGACTATAGAATATATACTTCGATTTATACTGCTCAATTTCACCAAAAATATGAGAATGAGAACCCACAATAAGTGTCGCTCACGCATCTATAAGATTATGAGCGAGCTTCCGCTGTGAGCGCGTCGGAGCCACTTTGTACTCTCGTCCCCAGTGCATTACAAAAATCTTGTAATCACAATTCTCTTGTTTCATGGATTCAAGATCTGCCCTGCTTTGGGAAAGTTTGTTCATATACCACATTATCTGACTGGCCTTGTCCCAGTAGGATCGCCCATCATAGGAATACGCTCAAAAACAGTATTTCTCTCCTGATCTTTCAAGAGAAATAAATTTTTGTCGCTCTCATTTGCCCAGTCCTATCTGCCGAATTGAAGCTGATTCGAGAGTTTTAAGTGTCTGCCGAAGTCCAGCAAATCATCGGTTCATGCTATGATTATTTGCCAGTGAAACAATCATTGTGCTCTCACCTCGAAGCCAATCAAGGACCTTGATGCTGCGTGGATTGGCACCAAAAATAAAAGTCGCCTCATCTCTATCTTTGTCTGGAAGAGAAAAAGGCGACTCAAGGTTGAGAAGAGTGATATCTTTTTTTGTGGCCGATTTGAAAGGATGATAGGAACCGGTCAAGCTATCAAATCAATGCTTTTTGAATTGGGCTCATACTCCACGAGAAAGCATCACATCTCATCAGAGATACACACTTGGTTCGTAAGAAGGCGGCAAGCTTACAGACGACCAGAAGAAGGATAATGCAAAAAGAGAGGTATATACCATCAGCATCAATTAGAATTATCTCCATTATAGGCAGAAGTCGAGTTCTGTCAATCTCATGCCCCTATGTAACTCTCCTGACACCAGCAAAACTTGCAAATATTTGAAATATTTACTCTATCGCAAAATTTCGCAATATTAGATAAGCTCATTCCAATGGGAAAATCTATGAATATTTGGATGCTCTTCTGTTCGCTGTCTATTCCACGGTTTTTCAAGAAGGAGAGTCTCAATACCACCTTTAGCGCAATCAAGGGCAAAATCCATACTATCATCAATCAGGACTGTGGCTCCAATTTCTTTACAAATTTCAGATTTGTTTCTTTGATGTTCAGTAAAATGACTGGCAAAGTGTATATCACAAAAGATATCTGGAAAGTGTTTTTGGATATATTTTCTGGTATACTCCTCAACGAAATAAGGACGAGCCGTGATGACAAAAAGTTCTTTTGACTGCTTCTTGAGTTTTGAGAGTGCGTCAAAAGCCCCATCAACAGTCGGAAGAGCAAGCATCTCTTTGTCTTTTTCCATCGGTCCCAGAAAAAAATCCCCTATCTCTTCCCAAGAGATCTCCTGAAAAACATTTTTGATATAGTAATCAGTGATCTGCTCTCGAGAAGAAAGAAGCTTAGCAAGTCTTCCTGTTGAATGCATGATAGCAGAATCGATAAGTTCCGCTAGGACTTCATCACAGTCCACAGCAATAGTCTGATGATTTTCTAAAATTTGGTGCATACAAGTATATTATATCCAAAATAGGATATAGAAAAGAGAAAAATAAGCAAATAAAAAATACTCTCAATCATTCTATAGAAAGAGAGTATTTTTGTGGGTGATATACCAATTACTGAGTCACTCGTGTGAGGTTGTAGTGATTGATATACTGTGTCAAAAGTGGTGGAGTATTGCGCAGTGCTCGATTTGAGTAGCTGAGGATAGTACCTGTTGTTAGCGTATCATATCGTCCATTTCCTCGTACATAGGTTCGAGAATCAAAGAGTGGTTTTGCATTTCCATAGAGAGTACCGACAATTCGCAGAATAGTAGATGTTGATTCTCCTTGTTGTCAATTGAGGTCTCCTCCATTTGAATTTTCTCTGATAGCAGCATATACACCTTCGAGACGAGTGAGGGCTTTATATCCGTTGGTTCCATTATTGATAGAGATATTTCCTCCCTGAGCAATCCATGCCCAGCTTGCCCCGTAATCATTGGCTTTATATTGTGTATTACAATTGAAGATGATATTTCCTTGTACAATGACTGTCTTGACACCAGACATTTCAAAGTATTTTTTTCCGCTCTTACAGTTGACAGTGAGGTCTCCTTTGAGAGCATAAATACGAGAGTTTCCATTGTATCGAATCGAATTGAGGTCAGACATCTCATCAATAGTCTTGTTTCAGGTATGAGAGATATATAGATTCAAAGGACGAGTTGTGAGTGTATTCGTATTTCGACCAGTGTTTCCAGATGGATTTGATGGAGTCACACTTCCAAGGATAGAAGTTTGTCCTTCAAGTGATCGAAGATAATCTCGAATAAATTGATCTGGAGTTGTATTGATAAAGTCACTTACTCTTCGATTGACTGGAGCTCCAGCTGTACCGAGAAGGACACTTGATACCTGTACTTTAAACTCTACAATTCCATTATACGTATTAGGATCATTGGCTGACTGTGCAGCAAACTCTACTTTTCCTTGTGTATTTCTTGTTGCATTGTCTTTTATTACGAAGCTATCTCGAAGTGTTGTACCATCATAGATTCCAGCTCCTTTAAACATCTTAACCTCATTTGTACTATTGGCTTGTCTTGTTTCATATCTTGGAGCATCGACCGTTGTATTTCCAACTTGGATTTGGTAGGTTCCATTTGGGACAAGGTAATCTCCTCGACCAAGGACACCATAGTTTCCAAAGGTATCAAATGCATTTCCATATTGACTTCGAGCTTCACCAAGAGTTGTACATGATTTTGCATTTCCTGCAAATACAGGACTTTGTGACTGAAGACAGAACTCTTTATCAAGTGAAATCTTGATTGGAGTTGGATGCGTTGGTTTGATACCAAATCCGACTGTATCAGCCAGAGTAAATACATTAGTTCCTTTTCCGACGACAATAGCATATTTATTGAACTTAATACGATTTGGAAATGCGTATGAAGCTCCAATTCGAGCATTGGTCAGTTTTGGAACTGTAAGCCAGAATTCAATTGGATTTTCTCCTGGATTCGTTGGCATTTTGATTTTACAATCGACACACCATGTCGTATCACCACCAGTATCACATTCTTCATCAGTTCCATCGATGATACCATTTCCACATGATGGGTTCCATACCGTATCACCACAATCTGCCTGCACATTCTGATATCTATCGACATTATTACATTGATTGTATCCATCAGTATCACCATTTCGACATGGTTCTGTACGATCAGAGTCATTCTCACAAGCTGAAAGACTATTATATGAGACACAGACTTTTGATGTCGGAGTCAGACATTTTGCAGCTACATAGAGTCCATCAGTCGAACTTGGAATTTTAAATCGAGCTGGATCTATATTGTTACTGTCTTCTGGACAACTTGTTTCATTTCCATTTGGCATTCGATTATCATCATAACACGCATTATCATCGTTTTCATTTGGATTGTGAACCGTTGCGTAGTTTGAAATGGTTCCAGAAGTTGCAGTTACTTTGACAGGGATTCGGATGTCTGGGAAGTATTCATTTTTATCAACACTTCTATACGAAACACAGGTAATTTTGCTTCCATTTGTATTACAAGACCAATCAGTTCCTGTAATAGAACCATTTTTTTCAACTCCGCTTGGAAGTGTATCTTGTACTGTAGTTTTTCCAGTGACTTCTTTTGTTCCAACATTTTGAACCTTGATAACATAATCAAATGTTTCATCAGTATCTTTGCTTATAGCAGTTTGAGCATCGTTTGATTCTATGTATTTTTTGAGAGCCAGATCCACTCCAGATCGTGGAGCAATACAAGCTGGATCATAATTTGGATCACTTGGAAGTGTCGAACACTCTCCTGGATCTCATGGGTTACACGCTGGATCATTTGGATCGAGACAGTCTGGATCACATGATCGCTCTCCATTGCTATTTACGTATGGTCCAGTTTCATCACTACAGATATAGGCAATGTTTCGTAGATTGGCCGTAGTTGTTGTGCTGTCTTTGAGTTTTACTTTGACTCGAACGGTATGAGTTCCAGCTGCCAGCGTAGCTCGCGTACAGATTACAGTTGGATGCGTATTTCCATTTATTTGTTTGGTTCCTTGTCTACAATTCCATCCACCAGCATCAAATGAGAGAACTTCTACTTGATGTGGAAAGGTATCAGTAATAGTGACATCAGTATGGTTTCCAGTTGATTGAACTTTGTATTCGTAATAAAATTCTTCACCCGGATCAAGTTCAAGAGCGTCATTTCCATTTTGTCCATCTCGTCTGTTTCCATCAAGATCGACGGCATATTTTTTGATAGAAAGTTCTCCGACTGTATCATCAACCGTGAAGACGGCTGGATCTTCGTTGTTTCCATCTTGTGGACAACTTGTCGCTGTCACTGATGGTTTTTGATTGTTTGGAAGACAAGATCTTGTTGGATCTTCATCTGGATTATAGACAGTTGCATGATTGGTTACCGTTCCAGAAGTGGCCGTTACTTTGACAGGGATTCGGATTTCTGTGAAATACGCTCCTGCTGCCACATCTTGACCAGTCGTACATGTTATCTGTTTTCCTGACTGATTACAATTCCAGTTTGATCCTGCTGGATTTCCATTGAACTCTACTCCATTTGGAAGCGTATCTTGTACGGTTGTCGTACTGGTTACCATTTTTGTTCCGATGTTTTGTACTTTGATGACATAGTCAAATGTATCATTTGTATTTTGGCTGATAGCCGTTTGAGCATCATTTGATTCTATGTATTTTTTGATAGCAAGGTCAATATATTCTCCATTTTGTTTTGGTTCTTTTTGACAAGAACTTGTACAAATTTCTGTATTTGGATCATAGGTTGATGGATCACTTGGTTCACATTCTTCATTGACTCCATTATCATTTGGTGTTTGAACAATTCCATCACCACAATAGTTTCCAGTTCCCTCTTCTACATTTACTGTTGCTGTACATGGGATAGAAGGACTAAAATTTGGAGTAATATCACAGCTGAGGGTATACGTACCAGCAGCGTTATAAGTACAAGTGGTTGGACCAGCTCCGCCACCAGTTCCACCTCCACAAGAGATGGTTGTGTCTAGACCGACAGGGATTGTGGTACAGCTTGCATCCACTGATTCTCCTACTTGGATATTTGCCTTTGAAACAATAAGCGTATCACACTTTTTATTTGGTGTTTTACATTGATTATTACAAGCGTCATTGTCATTCGTGTTTCCATCATCACACTCCTCACCTTCCTCTACAATTCCATTTCCACAAATAGGATTCGTTTTACACTGATTGTTACAAGAGTCATTGTTATTAGTATTTCCATCGTCACATTCCTCACCTTCCTCTACAATTCCATTTCCACAAATTGGGTTTTTCTTACATTGATTATTACAAGAATCATTGTCATTCGTGTTTCCATCATCACACTCTTCTCCAGGATCTACATTTCCATCACCACAGACAGGAGCATTTGGTACAGTTCCTTTACAGTCAGTGCTACACTTTCCAGGTTTCCCATTGTCTTGTCCATCGTCACAGGTTTCTCATTTATCAGAGTCAAGAACTCCATCTCCACACCAGTGGACACCAACCTGCTGACACTCAGTATGTATTCCACCATTAAAAGCTGGAGTGAGTCCTGTATCAGTCTTATAATATCATTTCAGTTTATATCGAATGATAAACATTTTTTTTCTGATATTTGGAATATCACTTGGATTGATTCGATCATTGTGGACCTTACTTACCCCAAGAAATTGACTTGTTTCCCACCAAGGAGCTGATGAATTGGCTGGTACTCATACATAAGCTTCCCCAGCACTTGATTGACACCATGTATTGTTTCCACATACACCAAAGAAACCACTTGGATGACGAAATACTGGCTGTTGAAAATCCATTATATTCGTTCGGTACAATTCCAATGTCGGAGCCATTTCATCTTTTTGAAAGTAAATAAATGGCTTATTCGAATATGTATTTCGTATCTTGTCCGTGAGAGTAGTTCCTCCTTGTCATGCATAGATATATCCATGATCAAAATATTGATCACAAGAAGCATCAGGAGAAGGGATAATCTCTACATCAGCAGCTTCTACAAAAGAAGTAAATGAGAGAAGTAATACTGTTGCCAGTATGTACAGAGTATTTCGAAAAGTTCTCATAATAGTATAAATAAAAGAAATAAGATTTAGATTTCGTATGGATTTTTGTCTCATTGTTGAGAAGAATCATCCGTTTGTATTTGATAGTTTTGTTTTTGATTTCCGACTGTATTGGTGATCTGTTTGTTATCTTGTCCAGACTGACAGCCTGTAAGCGCAAAAGCAAGTACGAGAGAGAGAAGAGTATATTTCATAAGAAAAAAGGATTAAAAATAAACTTATATATCAAAAGGATTACGTTGTCCTACTGTTGTACCACTTGTGTCAACTTCTGTTGTTACTGTAGGAGCTTGATTTCATGCCTCCGTTACATTAGTAACAGGAGTATCTACTTGTGTTCCTCAGGTTTCAGTCGTAGTAACATCATCAACTGTTTCACCTCAAGTTTCCGTATCAGTATGATCTGGACCTCATTCTTGTTTTGTACCAGTATACATAAGTCCGATATTCCAGTCTTTTTGTCGAGCACTAAAATTATTAATTTGCCCTGTTTGCTCTACAAATGGTGTTACTTTTTTTCCATCAATTTTCCATGGTCCAACTTCTACAAATGCACATCCATTAAAACAAGTCGCATTTAACTCACCTGACATACAGAGCTTCACCCCAAGTGAAGGTGTCACTTTCTTCCCGTTTATGGTACGAGTATCCCCATTAAGAAGAGATATCATATCACTATCGGTAACAGCTCATCCTGTATATCCTGCTAATTGATTTTTGAGATCCTCAAACTGTCGTGGTCTGTCATTTTTAAACTCGTTTACCAGCTTTGGAAGGAGAACTTTTGCTTGTGCTGAAGTTGCACTCTCAACTCCATATACTGGAGTATCAGCTGAAAGCTGATCAAGTCCACGTGCTCGTCCTGCACGTATCTGACTATATGATATGCTTCCAAAGTAATTCGAAGATACTGATCACATAGTTTGTGTTCATCCTTCTAAATGTCTTTTGAAGTTAGCCCGAGAGTAGTAGTCTTTGAAAAGTCATGGCGATCCAAAACCATTTTCAGCTGCTTTTAGTGAAGTTTTTCGTACTGTCTCTACCATTTTTGGGTTCCTACGAATATTTTCAGGTTCATAAGCAATAAGTCTTCCAAGATTCCGAGAAGTATTCGTACCAGACGTTAATACTAATATTTGAGAAAGTACATCGTTATCAGCAATCAGTTTTTGAAAGCCAGAAACTGTCATTCCAGTTGCGTTTTTAAGTCCTTTTGAGTGTTTTTTTACATACGCTGTAAGTGCTGCTCTTGCATCCTCGTGACTATTGCGACGAGTCAAATCTACCTGATATTTTCGAAATGCTGCATCATACCGTGCATTCAAGAAAAATTGTACAGCCTTAGGTGTTTTGAGGTAAGCTGGAAGTGAGCTCTCTTGTGCAATTTGCAAAGCTTCCTCAACTTCTGCCCCTGTTATCATGGTACCAGATACAGTATTTGGTATTCATGCCCCATTCATATTTTCATATCATCCTTTTACTTGATACATATTGACACCAACACCAACAAGCGGTGTTGATCATGCCAATCAAGCTCCAGCCATAACTCCTCCGTACGAAGGAGCATCCTTTGTATTTTGCATCTCATTCATAAGGTAGTTTTCTCTTTCCCAACCAGCAAAAGATTGAATCATAAGAAGTTTTGTTTGAAAACCTGTATTTGAATTAAGTCCAAGATTTTCCATATACTGGAAAAATTTTTCTTTTTGTGGTCCTTTGAGGAAGGTATCTCAATCAGCTCCAACAGCTGCAGCAGCAATCTCTATATCCTGTCTAATAGTTTCTGAAGTCAAAGGAAGAGTTGCCAATTCAGCTAAAAACCGACTCATAAGTTCTGCATTTTTGTTGATATTATCTACTCTCCTATCGAGGTTACTATACCCAATAAACCCAAATCCTGGTCATCCTATTACATGAAGTCAGTGCGTTTTTGCGGTAATATCACTTCCATTGAGAGATGTGAATTTTTTTCGAATATTTACAGAGGCATCTGCAAAGTAGATAAATCCTGCGGTCGTGTAGCCAGCATTCAATCCTCACCCTACATTTACATCATATCCGTTTACAGTTCATAGATCCGTAGATCCACCATATCGCACCACCAATCCCAGTGCTGATCATTTTTCAGAGTATCCAAGTGATGGACTTATCGTAAGTCCTTTGATTGCAGTTTCGTATGTTTTTGCAACTCATGCTCCCATATTTCCTTTTTCAATATTAGCTCAAATATGAGTTCCAATATCAGTCAAAATACGTCATTTAATTCTCTGTGTATTAAGATTATTTAAGGTAAAAAGAAGTTTTGTTTTTTCTTCTGATGAGAGATTAGCAGATTTTATTTGGTTTTCAATATCACTAAGTACTGTCTTTAATTTCTCACTGACAAGTTTTTCAGCTCCAGCAGAGTTCAGTCTTTCATCAAAATCAGAAGCAAGTGTTCCATTAACAACCTGTCCGATAAGAATACTATCAATATATCCCTTTCCATAATCACCTTCAAAACGAGCAGCTTGATCAATAGCATTATAGAATTTGAATCTTGCTTCAGGATTTGCCTTAAGGTGAGCAAGAAGCTGCTCTCTTGAACTTGCTGGTTTTCCTAAAAACCTCTGCGAAAATTTATTAATATTCGAAGGATCTCTCTTGAAATAAGTTTCAAGGGTTCCTGTAAGATGCGATTTTGTAACTCGAGCGTTCTCATAAGTACCAGCAAGAAAGGATTCAAGGTTATTTGTATTCAAGTTTTGAGCTTCCTGCTGTGTTCTCATTTGTGCTGCAGCTCCAACTCATAGGAGATATCCATCGGTAAATTTACGATATTTTTGTTTTGCATTTCGATCATTGAGTCCTTCGATCATTTTTTTGGCAAGTTTCATAACACCAGTTTGTTCTGTTGGTCAAAAAGAACCATTTGAAACATATCATCGATCTTTCAAAAAAGCTAAAACATTTCATTTAGCTCGATCCTTTCTCTCTCTTGCTTCTTTTCCGCTTTCCCAAGAATTTCTCTCAAAATTATCATATCTATTAAGAAAATCCTTTTGTTCTCGTTTATTTAAAGTTGCAATAATACTCATAAGTGAGTTTGTATTAATATTGCTGATGTAATCAGTAGCTGAATCATCTCAAATAAGACTTTCTACATACTCCTCTTCTTGTTCACGATTTACATTTCCTCTGTGTTCTACTGTTTTTGCCTGAGTTCCTGACATAGTGTTGAGCACATTGGCCGAATACTTCGTATTAAGCGGTTCTGCCTGAGGTGATGATTCAAGAGCTAGTCTTTGCTGTTCTTGATTTGATGTAAGCCCACTATAATTCATAATCTCTGAATCACTCATAGACCGCCCACTAGCTGCCTTGATTTGTCATTTAATATATGCAAGTTTCTCTCTTTTGTTTGTTTTATCATCACTATCAAAAGCAGGCTTACTTTTTTCTTTTTTATATTGCTCAATAAGCGACTGTAGGCCAGTATCCTGTACTTCAGATGATCTTTGCGATTCTCTACGGAGATCTTGATGATCTCAATAAAAAATCGATACTGATTGCCCGAGGAGTGAATTTTTTTGTGTAAACATAAGAATAAAGATTAAAGATTAAAAACTCTTAATTACACGAGTCCTATACAGGATAGCACATTTTTTCAAAAAAAGCAAACAAAAATGAAACTTTTTTCGAGGAAAAACATTTCTTCCTTTTCCTGGCAATTGTAATAGAAAAAAAATATTTGTCAATAGTTTTTTGACAAATTGTTAATTTTATGGTTATATATAGAGTAAATTATGTGAACATTCCAAGAATGCACCAGCTTTACAGCTCATATTTACGCTCATTTTGTTTCAATAATAAAGAATATTTCTCAGTTATCTATTTTGGTGATCAGAGATTTCAAATACCTTCAAAATTCCATTTTCAACTTTTCCTAATGCTCGATATTGTTTATTGATACGAAAATAATAAATACCGGCTTGTTTTGGTTGTCGTATTTTAAAATCTACATTTTGTAAAAAGCCTTTTTCTAAAAAATATTTTGCTTTAAGGTACGATTTGATCATTTGTTTTCTCTTCAAAAAACGCACAACTCCTTCACTTTCTATGATTTCTTTAAACTCCATACTCTTCTGGTCTGAGATTATAAAATTTCATTGTATCTTTGTTTTTCAGAAAATTATTATATGATTTTTTTTCTTTTTCTGTCAAATCTTCATAAGCAATAGGATGGGGAACTCAGATATCTTCATTTTCTTCTGGGGAAAATGAAATATGCAGTGTCCTTGTGCGAACGGCTTGCTTTGCCAACATATTAAAAAGATTTGATGGCGTTGTTTCCATCTCTTCGGCAAGTTTAAAAAACTCATCTTTCAATCCCTTGCGAATAGTGAAATTCATTTTGACTTTTTTGTCTGTGAGAGTTGCCATAATATATAAATAAGAAATATATTGTATACCCATAATATACATAATAGAGGAAAAAGCAAAAGTTTTTTATAGACAATACCCTTCCTCGAATAGAACATATATAGAATAAAAAATATATTTACCGTTTCTAAATGAAAATTTACCGTTTCTTTTGTGTTTCTTTGGTTGTATATAAAATAAATTCGGTTAAATAAAGGAATGTAAACTCTAAACAAAAAAAAGAGGGATTACCGTTTCTAAATAGAATTTTACCGTTTCCTCTCATTCTCACTATAAAACTTCTTGCAGAAACTACACCTTGTTTTTCTTTGTGTTTTGCATATAATCATTTCATGAACAGGAGGATTATATAATAATGTTTTTCTAAATTTATTATACTCCTGTTCTTTTTTTAATACAAAGCCAATTTTGTAAAAAGTGGTACCTATGTTGTGGGACGGAAACTTATTTCTAACAAAAAATATTTGACTTTTATCGCATTTTTTGATATAATGCTTGCACATTACGACAAAGGAAGTCTTACCGAAAGGAGCAATACCTAAGGGCGACTCCTTTTTTTATTATCTATTTTTTATAGACAAGTTTTTTTCGTATAGCCTCATTACTGAGATTCATTCAAAGACTTCGAAACTCCCCAGTCTTATAGAGACTAGAATATTTATTACTTGGAAAAAGGATCTTTTTGAGTTTCTTTTTTTGTATAAAATACTTCACAGGTTTGATATAGTCTCCATCTCAAGAAACGAGCACAATACCATCACAATTATTCTCGGCGTAGTGTCTCATCATTTCAAATACTATATCGGTATCAACATTCCCCTTTTTCTTTCCATCCATTTTTTGATGGTGTTCTCGAAAAACTACAATGAATCAAGCGTCTTGTAGATCAGAATAAAGATCTTGTAATTCTTCATTTATAATTCAAAGAAAATAGTAGGCTTTTTGGACCTTGAATTTTTCTTTTAAATAGGTACGAAAACGATATATATCAAGCTTCCATCACTGTGCCTGAATAGAGAGACGAAGGTTTTGTCCGTCAATAAATGCGTAATTGGATTCTGCTTGCATAGAGAAATAATATGAATTGCAAATAAGTATACAAAAAACAAAAGAAAAATCAATGTATATATTTTTGTTACCGAATTATGTGACTTTTACAGCAATAACTCTGGTCCAGAAAAATGAAAATAAAACTCATATACACATCTTCATACTATAATCTTACAAAAGCACAACCATGCACGAACACTTGCTTTCAAAAAAAACTCCAGAAAACTGGAGTTTTATTTATAAGTGGTGGGCCTGGTTGGGATTGAACCAACGGCCAATCGGTTATGAGCCGACTGCTCTAACCACTGAGCTACAGGCCCGAAAATACTGTAAATGGGGGGGGGTTCGAACCCCAAATTTTGTGCGAAAATCATATCTTATTCCATACATGATACCTTGTCCAAAAAAACAATGGCGGTGGGTGGGGATTCGTTCCTCTCGTTTGCTTCGCAAACTGCCGGAGACGGCTCGTCCACGAAAGTCAAATTCAATTGACTTTCTCTCGCTTTCGCTCGGGACTCTTTTCGAATCCCAAATTTTGTGCGAAAATCATATATTATTCCATATATGATACTTTGTCCAAAAAAACAATGGCGGTGGGTGGGGGATTCGAACCCCCGCGGCACCTTGCGGCACCCTACAGCTTTAGCAAAGCCGCCTCTTCAGCCTCTTGAGTAACCCACCTCAAGACACCTCACTCGAAGTGAAGTGTTTCAGATTATAGAAAAATAGAGAAAAAAAGCAAATGTTTTTAGAACTATTTTATTGAGCGACAACGACAACTTTTGGCTCTTTCCCTGTATCATGAAGCATTGTGTCACAGACTTTTCTTTCAGTGAAATTCGAAAACTCCTCTGCCGACTTAAATTTCGAAACATCTTTGAGGATTGAGAGCACTCTTTGGTCAAGACTTTTTTTGAGTCATGGCACACTTTCGACTGGTGGCAATCCAACTGTCGCATAGTGGATGACATACTTTCCAGATTTTTTTGAAATCGTGACGACCAAGACTCACTGAGAAGAAATTTGCAGCCTGTCATGGAGCTCTTTTGGTCCTGTATATCCAACCATTCTTCCATCTATGGTTTTGAGCTCATGGGAAGCATATTGATCAGTCTCGTACATAGCATCCTTGGTAAATTCGAGAAGTTTTCCATTTCGCAGAATCGGGACTTTTTTCTTATTATATCCCATTTCATAGGCATTTCTCGCATTTCCTCGCAGCATATGTGGATATCCATATATAGGAATATAATACTCTGGTTTGACGAGAGAAATCATTTTTTTTGTGTCCTCTGATTTAGCATGTCCTCAGGCGTGGATCTCTGATTCTCGATAGTGATGAATTTTTGGTCCTTGCTGAGAGATAAGATCAAAAAGCGTTTGTACCGCTCTCTCATTTCCTGGGATTACCGAAGAAGAGAAAATAATCGTATCATCTGGCTTGAGAGTTGTATCTCTTGATTCCCCTGTTACAATTCGCATCAATGCAGCATATCGCTCACCCTGAGCTCCAGTACAACAAATCGTTACCTGATCGTCTGGAAGCTGGGCCGCATCCTGCATAGAGATGATGGTTCCTGGCTTTGGTCGTACATATCCAAGCTTCATAGCAATTTCGATATAGTTATTCATAGATCGCCCAAGGAGAACCACCTTTCGTCAGAATTTTTCAGAGGTTGAAATGATCAGCATGACTCGGTCGATAATCGATGAAAACGTTGCCGTAATCACTCGAGCTTTCGCTGTTTTGAAAATATCCTCCATCGAGTGAATTACTTCTGATTCAGAAATAGACGAACCGATAAGATGGGCATTTGTCGAGTCAGAGAAGAGTCATCGAACCCCTCGTTTCCCAGTGGCTTCAAGCCAATCATAATTGGTCGATGGACGATATGGAAGTGGATTGCTATCAAATTTCCAATCCCCAGTATGAACAAATCGTCCCACTGGCGTCTCGATAAGGAAACCAGCCGAATCAGGAATAGAGTGATCAACAACAAAAGGAGTAATTTGGAAGTGTTTTCCAAGTTGTGATGGTTTATAGACCTTATATTCGTTCAGTTTTGTGAGTTCAGCCTTCATCTCTCACTGCTTGAGTTTGATAAGCTCATACGCCATAGGAGTAGCAAAAATAGGGGTATCACGACCCAGTTGCTCCATCATATAAAAAACTCATCCAATATGATCGATGTGTCCGTGTGTAATACAAACTCCCGTTACTTTTTTGTTTTTACAATAAGAGAGATCAGGAATAGAGGCATTGATACCAAGTTGATACTGGTCAGCAAACTGTATTCCCATATCGACGATGATAAGCTCATCTTCATATTCAAAACCCATACAATTGAGTCCGACCTGTTCTACTCCTCCAAAAGGGATAACTCGAAGGGTTCATTTTTTGAGTGGTTGTACTTTTTTTTCTGGAATGTGCAGATGCTTATTGAGAGCCTGTCCTGGAGTCAAAAAAGGAAATGATCTGCGAGGACGAAAACTGTCTTCAAAAATAAAAGAATCACCGGCTTGCAAGTTTTGCTGTTTGGTATTTCATTTATCATAAAAATTTCGAAACTTTGGTTTTTTGTTTCCGTGTTTTTGATTATGATTTGGCTTGTTTGATTTGTTTGAATGTTTCATAACAATAAAAGTTAGAAAATAAATGTGAGTATTGAGGAAGTAGGAATTTCTTTGATGCCTAAACAAAAATATGAACAAAGTGATAAGCGTGTGAAATTTCCATACTTTATTGTATTTGGAAAGATACTATTTTTTTCCTCATGGAGGAAATTCAAAAAAATATAAGAAAAAGTGTGCTCTATGAGCTACGAGTGGTCTATACGAGTGTCAATAATTATCGGCATCACAACAGGAGTACGACCTGTCAGTACATAGGCATACTTTGTAATTTCTTTTTTGAGTTTTTGGACGAGTTGTCCTCTTTCGATATGAGGATCATCAGATCGAATCTGTTCATAACTGACACGCACAGCTTTTACAATCTCCTTGTGAATGTGCATTACTTCATGTCTGTGGACAAATCATCGAGAATCGATAAAAATATGTCCTTGGATTGTTTTGAGGTTGACGTCTTCTTGAAGGGTAAAAATCACCACTCATCCTTCTGAGAGCATTTCTCTATCAGAGAGTACATATCATGCCTCGACTCCGACAGATTTTTCATCAACATAAAAAGTATCAAAGGTAAATTTCATCTTCTGTGTGTGTATCGAAGTTTTGTCAAAACTCATGACCTCTCCCAAAGAAAAAGTCGTATCATTGACCTGAAGTGTCTCCTTATCTGTATACGAAAATGTATGCGTTGGCTCGATTCATGGTGTCGCTGATGATAGTGCCGATGGTGTATATGGGTATGCAAACACTCGACTGTCAAATCGCAGACAAAAATGCCCTCTCTCCTGTGAGATTCCATATTCGATTGTACCGATTTTTTGTGTTTGATTATTGTCATCAATAATTTCAAAAAATCGACATTTATCAAGAATTTTTGCATCTGAAATATTATTGCGAATACTTGCAATATTTTGACGAGTCGTATAGATATGAGGAAAATTAAGCACTGGCAAAACCGTCGTAAGCAAATCTACATTGATAGCATCATCAAGAATAATCCAAGCAACGAGAGAGTCTTTTTCAGCAAATGGAAGTCGCATATCAGGAAATGATGGATAGGTTTTTCCAGCACAAGAAACCTGCGAAAAACCAGTTCCAAACAGAAACGTAGAATGCTCTTTTTTGATAAGAAAAAATGGACTTGTCGTATCACTGCCAGGCGCGATGCAGACCTGTCGAATGATTTCTTTGTTTTCTTCTTTTGGAAGAAATGATGGTTTCATACTTTCAAGAAGAGCATCAAGCGATGTTTTTTCTGAATGTGAATCGTCAAAAGCAAGTTCTTGCTTTGCAAGTGGTACCACTTGGCTCTTTTTGTTTTGAAGCCTTTTTTTTGGAAATGAAGATGAAGCCGATTTTTGATTTCATCAAAACTCTATATCATCACTCTCCTCAAAAAATGATGGAGACATACTATAATTATAATTAAAATATAAATATCACGAAAAAACACAAAAATGTGTCCCGAGATGTAAAAATATTGTTATACTGTTATGAACAATGGGCTAACTTGAAATGGGAGGTTCAAGACAATCCACTATCCAATACATACTGTCTCTCTTTTTCTACAATGGAATATGGCGGCATTATATATATTTTTGATCCAAAATCAAGAAAAAAATCAAAAACTCAAACAAGAAATCTCCAGAGATATTTGAGATAGAGCGTATATATGAGAAAAATACTCGAGAAATTTCTTTGTTTTTTATAGACAGTTAGCTTTCACCAAGTCAGTAAATAAAGTCAACAATAATTCCAACCAATGGGAATGCAATAACCAATAAAACAAGACCGATAAGAGCATATATAGCAATATTTTTTGCTGTTGTCATTCTCGTATCATCACCATAGGCAACGGTATACATAATACCCGATGCTACAAGGGCACCGACAGCAAAGAGAGCTCAATATTGAATTACCATTTTTGCAATATTTTTGACATATTCTTTTATACTCGTCACTCATGAGCCACCAGTACTAATATCGATGGATCCTTCTCACTGACAGTCTTGCAATACTGATGATATATCAGTTCCCATATTTCCCGTCACTTGACAGTTTGCCGGATCAGCAAAAGATGTATGAATTGAAAGGAAAAAAATTCCGATACAAAAAGAAAGAAGAAAAGTGCGCATAAAAAAGAAGTATTAAGAAAAATTGAGTCCTCAAATAAGAGAGATGATAAAATACGCCATTAAGATAAGAATAATAGCGATAGCACTGTAGGTGACAGCAAGCCAAGCCTGTTTCATCTTGCTCTCATCACCATCGGCGGTAAATAGTTCATAGGCAACCCAGAGAAAGGCTCACACCACGACAACTGGCAATACGACTGATATGAGGATATCTTGAATGAAAGCCAGAAGTCAGTCTATAGTATTTTTATCTCCAAGGTCAAGACTTCCCTCCGGAGTGATGGTATCAGTAATATCACTTTCATCAATAGCAAATACATTTTGGATGGAAATACATAGAAGAGCAAAAAATGTAAAGAGAAGTTTCATAATAGGAAAATTAAAAAGTCTTTTAAGCAAAACTCAAACGAGTAATGATCTGAACGATGAGATAGGCGCTGGCTGCAATCGCAAATCCGATGATGGCAAAGGCGAGAATTTTTCGAGCTTTTTTGAATTTTTCTTCTTGACCAACGGCCAATATCATCATAATTCCACCAACAGTAATTGCAATCACAGAAAGTACCGCAGCATACCCAATCATACTAACAATAAATTGAGCAATCGCCTCTCATGGTTCAAGTTCATTGATAGGAGGAAGGTTATCCGTAGGAGAAATAACACTAATCTCTGAATTCTGTGCACTTACAAGATAAGGAAGCGAGAATGCAAAGACAAAAAGTCAAAAAAGAGAAGTTTTCATAAGCGAGTTTTTTTAAAAAAATGAAGCAATTATGGTAATAATTCCATACGAAAAGAAAGCAACAAGAAGAGCAATCAAATTCCACTTGATAATAATTTTTGCCTTTCCAACCATATCAGACTGTCCACCAGAAAAGATATAAAAATATCCAGCGACAAGAAGGGCAATTCCAGCTAAAATAGGGATTGTAAACAGGAGAATGTCGGCTACATTTTCGAGGATTTGTCGTAGTGCTCAGACTCATCCGTCAATACCTCCTCCTGTCTGTCCAATTGGATCAATTTCAGTGAGGGGAATATCATAATTGACATCATTGAAATTATCAGACGCCATAACTTCGAGATTATAGGCAAAAAAGAGTGCCCCGAGTGAAAGGAATATTGCCAGAAGATAGGTGCAAATTTTCATAACAAAAAATTATATTTCTCACACATCATATCATATTTTCAAAGAAAAAGCAAGAAAATTTACAAGATTATTTGCAAAAACAAAAATTGTCAATATAATACCGTTCATATTTCTTTGTTTTTTTATTATGATATACTTTATCAGCGGACTTTCTATCGCTCTTATCGCCATTATTATGCTTCAAGCAAAATGAAACGGACTCTCTATTGTTCCATGAAGTGAAGATTTCGGAAAATTCGAAAAACGAGGACCTGAAAAGATTCTTCACAACATCACGATTATAGCCATCGTAGTGTATGTTGCAACGGCTCTCTTGATCTATCTAACTCGATAGAACTCTTCTCTTCTAAATTTATTTTGATATGAAACCATTGGATCACTACAAAAAATACATATTCATTTCAAGTGGTATCCTTTTTTTCGCTTTCTTTATTCACCTTATCGGTGTCTATGTATACTCAGGCGGAAAATTTATTGGAATTCCGCAAGGAAGTATCAGTATAGGAATCGTCGGAAAGGCACCAGATGTCAAAAATCCATTTGAATATGGAGATAACCAAATCAATGATCTTGTATACAAATTTTTGTTTCGATCACTTCTCTATTACAACCCTCACAAAAAACAATACGAGTGAGATCTCAGCTACTGTGATATTGGAAATCCTGCCAAAGTAGTGTGTACCCTGCGTGAAAATGCTATTTGGTCAGATGGAACCAAGGTAAAAAGCGAGGATATTATCGCGACCTACAATGCCTTTGCACAAAAAAGCAGCCAAGCAGATATGAAAAAGTTTCTTGAAGGACTCAAGATAGAAAAAACAGGAACAGGACAGATTACATTTTCTCATACGGTGAGGAGTCCATTGATGATAGAAGCTCTCGAGTATCCTATTATTCGAAGTGATATTATCGATCAAATCAACAACGATCGGCTCAATACACAAAACTATGTCGCATCTGGTCCTTTTATGTACAAAGAGGTTTTTGATGACGAAACGTACAAATTCAAACGGATCAGTTTCCAAAAAAATCCTCACTATTCTGGGACAAGATGGCTTGAACGACTGCACTTCAAGTTCTTTGATGATGTTGCTTCTCTCGAAAGAGCCATCGACACGGTTACCGTCATTATACCACCAAAATTACAAGAAACAATCAATGTTGGTCCACGGTTTGATAATAAGGAGTACAAAAAACAATACGAACTATTCGGACTCTTTTTCCGAGATAAAAGCTTCCCAACACAAGTACAAAAAATCATCTTTTCGTATCTCTACAATGCCTTTCACAAGTATGAAATTGAAAATAAAAAACACAGTAAAATGACAGGGGTTTTTGAGAGTGATGGCTATATTGAACCAAAAATAAAAACAGACATTCAAACCACCATGAAGTCAAATGGATACAAAACAAAACAAATGCTCCGAGCAGAAGCTGAAAAAATGTCAACTGATTTTAGTGGTGCAATCGCCTATGACACTCTCAAGTATGTCAACAATGGCGGAGGAAAAGAAGTATTATTTTCAGATGACCAAGCTGGAGAGATTAGAATCCAATGAAATATACCAGCCGACGTTACCAGTGTTTCTATCAATGGATATACTCTCAAAGAATATAAGAAAGGAAATAAAAAATATATCTATAAGGCATCCATCGAAAACTGAGCTCTCAAAGAAGGAAAAAACATATTTGAAATTGTGCTCTCTCGAGACAACAAAGAGCCTCTCAAAGAGACTCTCACACTCTATCACACCACCGACAAGAAAGCTATGGATGCTTTCAAGAGCGAAGCTGCTGATGCCTACCGAGCTATCCAAAATACACCAGAAAAAAAAGCCGAGCGGGAAGCTGAAAAACAAAAAAAACTCGAAGCTATTGCAAAACTTGAAGAAAATGCCTACTATAATAAAAAATGAGAAAAACTTATTTTCAAAGTTGCCTATGTTCCATGAATACTCGATGAATATATGAATTTTGTAGAATCTACACTTGGACAAATGTCGATACCAGTTGAGAGAATTCCGCTTGAATGAACCCAAATCCGCGACATCATCAAGAAAGACAAGAACCTCTATGATGCTATACTTATCGGTATAGAAGCACCAAAAAGTCTCACACAAGTACTCAAAAATTTTATGGGAAGTGAAGCAGAAAATGGCGTCAACCTCAGTGGTATAAAAGACGCTCAACTCGATGCTCTTATTCGCTCTCTTCGTACAACCACTGACAAAAAGGCTTTTGAAGAAGTTGCTTCAAATATAGAAAAAAAACTCATTGAAACATCACTCTTTATTCCGATTGCAAGTCCCCTCCATACTATATATATCGACAAAAATATCAAATGATTGAAACTACCAAATCAAATCAGAAATCCTCGAGCCTTTGCTAATATCCTTGATACCGTAAGTATCTCTGATCGCTATGAGCTCAATATGGATGGAAAGTCTGTCTCTTGATTTTTTGGTTGGCTTGCTGACACTCTAAAAAACAGGTAATCTATGAAAGAAAAAAATATACTTAATGCCTGGTCACTCGTTACAGAGTTTCACTCACTCAAAAAACTTAACTTCGTTCCAGCCTTATTTGGAACGGCTTGGCTGGTACTTGTTCTTACCTATCAAGTTATTTTTGCATTGGTTTTTCTTCTTTGATGGCAGGATTCTGCTCTCAAAGTGATTATTGACTTTTTGCACCAAGATTATGTGGTACTTGTTGTTACTACTGTGAGTATTATCTTCTTCGGATTTATCATTTTACACGCTATCTCTATCGGTGGCATCATAGAAATGATGGACAGCTACAAAAAAAATAATAAAAGCCTACTGCATCGATCATGGCAGGGATTTTTTGATGGACTTTCACATTTTTTGCCAATGTTTGAAATCCAAAATATGACAGCTATTTTTCATCCTGTTACTATTATCACATTTTATATTTTTCTTTTGAGGATTTTTGGAGATGGCTTTTTTTGGCTTATTACCATTATTATGAGTGTGTATTTGGTTTTTTCTTTTTTGGTTAATATTTTTATTTCGTATGCTCCGTTTTGTGTTGTCCTCGAAAACAAACGCTGAATTGCCTCTCTCTCAGCATCAACAGAGATGGCATTTCGAAATATAGGCATCACGACAAGACTGTATTTTACAAACTTTTTACTCTATTTTCGAGTGATCTTAGTCGGCTGAGCCTTTCTCCTTCTCCCATTTGTTATTGTCACTGGACTTACTTTTTTTACCGTTGCATTCGCGAAAATTACCTTTCTTATCGTACTGGGAATTGTATCTGTCATTCTCTTTATTTTCATTACACATCTCAATTCCACACTCGAAATTTTTGTCTACGCTCTCTGGCATGAGGCCTATATCACCTGTAAAGAAAATGATCTCCTTCGAAAAGAAGAACAAGAAAAACTAGAATCTACTTTTTAGCTCTTCTTACAATCAAAATTCTTCTCTATCGAGCAAAAAATCATCCGGCGATGGAGAAGCATCGATGTATTTTTGTGCCATTTGTACAACCTCCTCGATCGCCGGAGGAGTTGTATTTGGTACAAAACCTCGACAAATGTGATCCACATAGAGTGCAACTCCCATTACAATTCATGGGGTATTGGCATACATGGGCCTATGTTGGTTGAGATTGTATATTTTTTGTTCTTCATACTGGGGTTGAAATCACTCTCATCCACACTGAGCAGAGCTTCCATGAGTGAGGACTTCATAACTTTTGTCTTTGTATGTAAAAATATTTCTCATACGCGGCGCATTAAGCCTCGTTGGTTTGAGTTCTGGGGCATCTGGAGGAAGCATCCTCGCAAAGACATAGGCGGGTTCTTTGTTTATAAGCATAGACTCATACTGTTATATATAACATATATTATAATTATATAAACATTAAAGTCAATACATTTTTATTAAAAAGGCAAAAAAACCTTTGCAAAAAAAGAGAAAATATGATTTAATAGAAACATAACTAATTTTCTCTTATGAAATTCTTTCAAAAATCTATTTTTCTTTTTCTCCTTGTCGTCTCTGGGTTTGGACTCTTTTTTGGAGATGTCTCTCTCCCAGAAACTTCAACTTCTCAGGAAGGTATAGCTGGCATCGAAATAAGCACATATACTCTGGGAGTAAGCCAGACATATGCACAAGGAGGAGCACAGACAAATCCAACACCTCCAACAAATACAAATACCCAAAAAGAAACTCCAGGAGACAACAATTGGGAAGAGACGATGAATCTCATTATTAGCGGAATAAACTTTTTCTTAGGACTTATTACTTCTATTGCCAGTGTTGCCGTTGGTATTGTTGGTTGGCTCCTCTCACCAGACTGGACCAGTGGTGATCTTTTTTGACTTCGAGAGTATCTCTATAAACTCTGGATAACTGTTTCAAATATCATCTACTTCATCTACGCCATTGCTCTTATTATCGTGGCAGTGATGACGATGTTTAACAGTGAAAAATATGGATACAGAGCACTCTTGCCTCGACTGGTTGTCGGGATACTTATGGTTCCTTTTACTTGGTGGGCAGTACAGTGGGCGATCTCCGTCTCAACAGTACTTACTGCTTCGGTACTCTCTATTCCTATGGAAACAATTGGTCAGGATGAAAAAGATACATGGTGGACCAAATGACAAATCCCAAAATGTATTGCCTCTGGAAATCCTGATACCGAAAAAGAAGTATCTCTGTGTAATGAAAAGCAAGAATATGTCAGTCCAAAACAATTTAGCAGAGATGTATGAGGAATCTATGGAAACCTTGTTATCTATGCCTATTGAGTCTTTCGAATGCATGAAGTAAAAAGTATCCCAACAACAGCTAATGCCATTAAGACGGCTGCTGCTATTGTTCATAAGTGACTTGTTTGAGCGGTCATGTTCTTGATATTTGGAGTGATGCTGATAGCTCTGACCTTTGTACTCTTTTTACGAGTCTTCAAACTGTGGGCGTATGCCATATTTTCACCGCTCTTTACCTTTGGGTTTGTTTTTAAGGATAGTACCAAGTGACTGGATGACGAAGATACATTTTCTGTGCGAGAATTTCTTGGACTTGTATTTTTACCAGCCATTGTAGGGCTTGTCCTCTCTTTTGGTCTTATTCTTATCAATGCACTCAATAATGGAAGTGAAAGCAAACAAAGTAATAAGGAGCCATGTAATATTGAACAGCTCAGAAAAGAGGGGGGATGTAAAATTGCAAGTCTCATGTGAAATCCAAACAATTCGATCAAAAGAGAAATCGAAAAGAAAGGAGATGGAGAGGAAATTGTGGTGACAACATTCTCATTTGGAGGTATTGACATGAAATGGTATGGAGGATCTGTTAGCACCGATGGACAAGAAGCCGAAAGTGCAAATACGACTATTGGAGTCTTTTCAGCGGTTGGTTCAGCCTTTGGCGTAATATTCCTCGATCTTATTGCTATTATATTTGTCTGGATTGCATTTATGGCAGCCAAAAATATCAGTAAAACTGCTAAAAAGGTTATTACACCGGTCGAAAATGCTGGAAAAGATCTTGTAAGTGCGGCAAAAGGCTTCCCAGCTCACGCTATCAAAGTTCCATGATTTGGAAGTATTAAATGAGTAAAAAAAGCAGTTGACTCAGTTGGATATGCAATGGAAAGAAAAGTTGAGGACTCGTATCGTGCAAGTAGCTGGTACAAAATGATGAACAAAGATGATACAATTACTCCCGAAACAAGACAGACACTGACGCAAAATGCACAAAGACAAGCCAATGAAGCAAATAATATTCAGCATTATTTTAATACAAACAAGACTGTTCAGAATATCAAACCAGCACAAAATTCAGTTCAAATTATAAAAAATTGAAATCCGACCTGGTTCAAAGATGTTGCTAAGAGCTTTGTTGGCGCAAACGCAAATTCATTAAAAGAGGCTTTTTGAGACGATGTATACAGAAGTATCAATAATGACCTCAACCTAAGTGAGCTTGATCCTAAGAATCTAAATTCTCAGCAGGAAGAAATTCTTCTCGCATACCACCGATGATGGAATGGAAGAGAAAACTGAACAGGGTATCGATGAGCGAAAACCTTTAATGTAACACAGGAAGCGAGAAATCTGGCATGAGATCGCTCTTGAGATCAATCCTGAGATCAAACTGGAGATCAATCCTGAGATCAAACTGGAGATCAATCCTGAGACCAAACTTGAGGTCAAAACTGAAATCAAAATCCTTGAGGAGGTCAAAATCCATAGCATTTCCCCCACCGCAAAGCGGTGGGTTTTTTGATGAAAGACTCCTTATTTCTCGACTTCTATATCACTAAAGTCCTCTCGAAAATCATCTCCTTTCCACTGTCGTATCGCATTTTTGATAGCAAGTAGTCCAATCAATGAAGCATACCGTCGCCGTGGTGAGATATCATCTCCAATATTCTCAAATACAAACCGCTCATCGAGTTCTAAAATAGCATCAACTGGGGTCTGCTCGCTGGCAAGAATCTCCCCAGTAATCGCCACGCAAGCGGTCGCAACAATAGACATATAACCATCGAATGAGAAGTCGGTCAATTTACCATCTTCTATTTTCAAAAATACTTCTACCTGATCTGAGCAAACCCTATTATCTTCAACATATGAAATCGTCGGATGTTCCATTCGATATTTATTTGGAGTATTTCTGGAGTAAGCGATGATAAGTTCATTTGAATTCATATTTTTTTAGAGAGAAAAAGTATCAAAAAAGGAAGAAAGGGCTTCAAAAAATCGATCAATATCGGATTTTGTATTGTAGATATACAGACTCATACGAAGTGAAGCTCCCACTCAAATCGCATTATGAAGGGGCTCAGCACAGTGGTGACCAGCACGAACGCAAATATTTGCATCAGCTAGAAACTCTGCTACATCACTTGGATGATGCCCATCAAAAACAAAAGAAAAGACTCAAACTCGCCGAGTATTTTCATCACATCCAATGAGCCGAACTCCTTTTGGCAAATTTTTGCAATAAGAAAATGCGTGTGCTATCAGCTCATTTTCATACTTCCCTACTGTGCTGTATCAACCAATATTCTCTATATATTCAAGTGCAGAAAGCAGTGAGACCGCCCCTGCAATATGCGGTGTTCCAGGCTCATGACGAAACGGTAAACCAGCTGGCAAATACTCATCTATAGAAACTCCATTGATCGCTCATCCACCACAAAAAGCTGGATTCATCTCCCGCAGAAGTGATTTTGGTGCATAAAAAAATCCAATACCTGTATCACTCATGACCTTGTGTCCAGTTCCTACAAAAAAATCAATTCCAAGTGCCTGTACATCGACCGGCATATGAGGAAACAGCTGACTTGCGTCAACGAGAAACAATGGACGCTCTGGAAGAGTATCCAGCAAATCCTTGACTCGATTCAGATCAGTAATCTCTCCAGTGACATTTGAAGCGCCTGTTATCGCCAGGAGTTTGGCATGAGGGATTTTTGCTTCAAGAGAGCTATAATCAAGAGCTCAATTTGCATCGACATCTATCCAATCTATATGGACTCCATATTCATCTTTTATAATCTGCCATGGGACAATATTAGCATGATGATCGAGTTTTGAGAGGAGAATTATATCACCTTTCTGGAGCATTTTTGACTTTATAAGTGATCGAGCAATAAGATTGAGGGCATAGGTCGCATTGTAAGTAAATACGATTTCACTGCGATTTTCTGCCCCAAGAAATGAAGCAACTTTTTGCTTTGCTGTATCATAGAGCATCGATGAATCCATCGAAAGATCGTAGGCACCTCGATGAATATTGGCATATGAATTTTCAAAATATGAACGCATCCCCTCTATCACGTGTGATGGCTTTTGAGCGCTGGCTGCCGAATCAAGAAAAACCAAATCAGGATGGTTTTGAAAAATTGGAAAGTCGTTTTGAAACATAGAAAAAAAATAAAAAAATTATTTCCAGAAATCAGGATCAAACTCATAACTATCATCATTTGTTGTACCAGATGATTCATATGAATGAGCAATTTCTTCAAGATTGATTCTATCAAGATACTCCTTTGACTCGATCCCAAAATCAGCACCAGCATCAAAATCAACAAGAGATTGAAAAATCTGTTTTGCTCACTCAAGATCGGATTTTTCATAACGAAGAATTGCCTCTTCAAGTCGCACCAGCGGCAGTGCTCGAACCTCTGGTGTGAGGGTTTCTAGATATCGCTCACCATCAGAGAGCTGATGAGAAAGGCGCGTTGATTGCAAGTAGAGTGGGATCAGTATTTTTGACCCATTGAATCGCTGGAGTCATTCATAGGACCAAGCATAGGCTTTGGTATATTGTTTTTTTGAGAGAGCCAGAGAGATCGCAACAGCAAAATCATCTTCGGTCGCATCTTCTTCTTGCATCAGATATGAGAGGACTTTTTCCATGGAACCCAGATCATCAAGTTTTGCATAGTTGTACGCGAGGCGTCGCTCGAGAAGTGTCTTTGGCTTGTAGCCAGCATTGATCGCATTATTGAGGTAGAGAATCGCTTGATTATAATCTTCTTGATAGGTAAAAATCTCTCCAAGTCGAATAATAACTTCTAAATCTTCCGAATCATTGTCGAGATATGAGAGAAGAATTTTCTTTGCCGCTTCATAGCGACCAAGCTCATAGAGAGAGAATCACTGCAACTTTTTTGCTTCAGTATAGCTGGGATTATTCTTGAGAAGACTCCCAGCAAAAAGAGAAGAAAGATGATACATATTTTGCTCATAGAGTCCGACTGCAAGACGAAATTGTCGATACGATGTCGTTGGGCTGACATAGTCAACATCTTTGAGAATTTTTTTGAGAGCTGTTAGTTTTTCATTGCCTCATTTATACGCATTGATACTGCGCCGACAGGCATTTTCTCCAGAAAAACACGGGTGCAAAGTCGAATAATAAAGAGCCTCTTTTGGGAGCGATTCTGCCAGCGTATCGAGTTCTTTTTTTGTACTCCCCTGATTTTTTTGATAAAATAAACTCTTGAACATCTCATCTCTCTGGGCATCTGAAAGCTCAGATCGAGGCACACGAATATAAAAAGAGTAGGCATTTTTCCAATCCTTGAGCAGGAAATAGCTGTGAGCGATTTTACGCAGAAGCACAATATCGTCTGGAATTTTTTTTAAAACAAACAAGTAGTATCCAAGAGCCTGTTTTGGTTGATTTTTTGCAATCATATAATCCCCCTTTCGAATCGTAGAAATCTGCTGTTTTCGCTGAAGCGCCAGTCGCACTTTTTCCGCCTCATCAATAGTGATTTGATGGGCTTTTGAATCAATTTCTATACCAGAACCTGAAATATCTCCAGTTAAATAATCGATTTCTTCTTGTGTATCTTTTGGCTGTGGAACACAGGCGCTCAAGAGAAAAACACCAAAAAACAAAAGAAAATGTAAAAAATATTTTGTAAAAAATTGCATATCGCTATAATATACAAAAATTCTTTTTTTGCAAAACTTCTCTTACCCATTTTTTTATTTTGTAAGCCACAAAGTCGTCATACTCGCCTATGTATCAACTCTCTGATTACACTTTTGACCTGCCAAAAGAAAAAATTGCCCATAAGGCTCGCCATCCAGCCCATGATGGGCTCGTTATGGTTATAGACAAAAAAACAGGAAAAAAAGAAGCTGATACCACATTTTGGAATTTAGACAAGTGGCTGACTCCAGAGCATACACTTTTTTTTAATAATTCGAAAGTGATTCGAGCTCGAGTACCACTTGAAAATATCAAATATACAACTCCCTTGCAAGAACAAAAAAGACTCAAAGAAGGAGAAATATTTTTTCTCAAAGATACAGGAAACAATACATTTGAAGCACTGGTTCGACCAGGAAAAAAGATAAAAGTATGAAGTCGGTTTTTTGTGGGAGATTATGTGCTCGAGATCAAAGATACCAGTGATGTGGGAAGAATTATAGAGATACATCCGGGAAATATCGACCATTTCCTCGAAACCTATGGCAATCTCCCACTTCCACCCTATATCGAATATAGCAGAGAAAAAGAAAAAGACTACCAGAGTATATTCGCCAAAAAAGATGGCTCAGTTGCGGCTCCTACTGCTTCGCTTCACTTTACCGATGCGCTTATGGGTAAGCTTCCCTGTCGTACCAAGAATATCACACTCCACATCGGACTTGGAACCTTCCAAACAATCAATACAAACGATATACGAGAGTACAAGATTCACAGCGAAACAGCCAGCATTCCGTATTCGCTTTTTGAATATATTTTCGAAGAAAAAAAAGCCGGACATCCGCTCTTGGCGGTTGGTACTACCGTATGCCGTACACTCGAATCCCTCCCAGCACTCTGGCGACATATGAGCCCCGATTTCAAGTCAAAACTCTCACATGAGTCTCAGCAATACTGGGATGCACAAAGTCAAACATCTGATCCAAAATGGATAGAAAATGTCAGCGAACAAGAAAATGAAATACAATTTTCAACCAGAGCCTACATTTTTCCTTGATACCAATGGAAGATTGTCGATGAAGTAGTCAGCAATTTTCACCTCCCAGAGTCCTCTCTGCTTCTGCTGATCTCAAGCCTTATCGGGAGAGAAAATCTCCTCGAAAGATACAGGGAAGCAATCGCTGGCGCGTATATGTTTTATAGTTTTTGAGACGGCATGTACATTCATTAGAGGATACAAACAATTATTTATTTCTTTTTTCTTTTTTTATTATGGCAAAACTTCTCTCTTTTTCTCTTATTTGCGTATACATACTTTGTTCATGTACTGGGAATCCAGAGCAAAAATCACCCGTCAAACACCCAGAATCGCTCTCACCAAAAAATACACCCAAAAAACCAGTCAAAGCAACGGTCGATCCATCCGCATTTGGAACAGAAAAATAGACGCAATAAAAGTGGGAGCAAAAACAATCTCAAAAAAACTTGCACTTTTTGTATTTATAGTGTATAATAACAAAGTATTATTAACCTTTATTTCCTATGAGCAACGATCATTTTGACGACATACCAAATACTCCTGAAAATTCGGAAACGCCTGAAAAAACATGAAGAAGTCCAGAAGAAAAAAGTAACACTGTTTACAAATGGATCAGTGACGGCATAGAAAAAAAACAAAAAGTCGAAGACAATGCAAAAATTCGAGATGCTATCAATGATCCTGCGAAATACGATGAATTGATACATGAACTGCGCGATGATATTGATATGAAATTCCGAGAGGATGCCGATAATACCAACGATCCTATTGACAAAGATACCATCAATGACTGTCTTGAAAATAAAACATTTATTATTCTCAAAATACAAAAATCCCTCTTCAAGAGAGAACTCGCCGAACGAGATCTCCATAAATATTGGACCAAATATACGATCAAAGATGCCAGTGGAAATACTCTCTCTGCCGATGAAATCCAAGATATTATCGAAGAAATCCCGGCAAATGAGCTCTCTGCCCTCAAAAGAAATATAAACCGAAGTATGGATTTCTTTGCAACTCTTGATCATACCATTACCACACCTCATATAAGCGAGTATATTGCAGATATGGGAATCGATATGATGAGCATAGACGAAGAAACTCGAAAAAGAATCCTCCTGCAATTTGCCGTTTTTGAGTGAACCTGAGACTTTGACGAAGAAGTCCTTTCTCTTCTTCTCGATCGCATTCCAAATACAGAAAAAAGGCGCCAGGCCATCGAACGTATTCTCCCGAAGATTAGTCTCAAAGACGCCGTCGAAAAATGACTTATTTCTGACAGAGAAGAAGAGGATTTTCTTGAGAATACTTTTTTTGAATACATACGAGATAATGGACTCTTTCGATCGGGTGAAAATAAGAGTAATTATTTTGATTCGAGCCTGGATCCTATTCTCCTAAGCCAGCGAAAATATCACAGAGAAGCATTTCTTGCCGAGGCGCGAAAAAACACGAGTGGTGTTTTTATAAAAACAAAAGATCTCGAATTTTTCCAAGAAGGCTTAGACACGAGTGAGAGTTCTTTTGATCATAGGAAATTTGATGCGGCCTTTGCTGCCCTCCTCCCTCTTCTCTGCGAGGAGTTCAAAGAGAGAGTCACAGATAACGAACAACAAAATCAAAAAGATCTTCTCGAAAGTGCCGGAAGTTTTGATGAAATCCGAAACTATATGAGTCGTCAAGATCTCCCTGTTTTTGCCGAAGGAAGCGTACGGGACTTGGAGAGTGGCGCTTATATCTCTACTCAAATTGCCGATCCTGATACCGGTATGCGACAGGATAGAAGCTGGAAAATTGCAAGCACAGATGAAGTCATCGATGGAGTTCGCGGAGTCAGGCTCATTTCTTATAATAATCTTTGAGAGCATATCAAGGATGAATTTGTCAGCTACGCAGACTTTGCAAAAAACTTTATCGCAGAGGTAACTGGTATCGCCATAGATGGAAGTGTAAAAGTTTCAAAAAATAAACCAAATTTTATCGAAAAAGAGGATCTTATCGACAGTATCACCGACCTGACGGAAGTCCTCAATGATATCGACCCTGAATGAAGGAGATTTTCTCTTGAAAATGGGCTCTACTTCACGACTGAAATGAATGATACCAAAGAAATTGTTCGTATTTCAAATATTCTCGAAAGCAGTCGTCAGATACAAATCACCGATAAAAATGGTGAAGACTTTACTCTCAGTTGGCTCGAATTCGTGTACTACCTCAAAGAAGGAAACAAATGAAAATCTCTCAATTTCGAACGAATTGGACACTTTGAAAACCAAAGAGACTTTGTTGAGTATTCAGCAATCTCTGGCAGCCTTCGAATTGAAGACAAAAAAATCCAATTTGAAAATACGGGAGAAAAAGATGCAAGTGGAAACAATACATGGAGTAATCTCAAGGTCCTCTCAAATGGAGAATGAGAGCATATTTTGCTCGAAAAGATCAAGGAAAATTCTCTCATCATCAAGCACTACAAGAATGAAACAAAAACCGATAAAGATGGGAATGAAATTCCTGTTTTTGATAAAAATGGAAACCCGAAAAAAGGCTATGGCAGTCCTATATCAGCCAACTACTGACGACTTGAGGAATTTGTGCGACAGGGATTTACTGAACCGAGGAAGGCTCCACCAAAAACACAGAGAACCTCGCAGGAAATGGCCGAAAAAGAGCACGGTAATAAATCATTTCTCTGGGGGGTCCTCAGTGAGCCTGGAAGTCTGTATTCCAAATACTTAGCGGTAAAAATGGGGTTCAACAAGCTCAAAGCAAGCCAAGACCAAAAAGCACAAGTCCAAGCCGCGGAAGCAATGTACCACTGGGCAAAACGCTATCTGCCAGAATGAAGTGATATGCGATATGCTTTTACGACAGAATTCTCTCATACAGTCGGTGGAGAAATCAACAAAAAAATAGAAGAACTTGGTACTCTTGGTGCCTCAGAAAAGCGAGCTCGGGTGAGAAAAATACTCCTAACAAAACCAGCCAAGCCATATGAGCTTTTTGCAGCACTGATTGTAATAGCCAAAATGACAGGAGAACTCTATCCAGACCAAGAACTCGGTCCACTCCAAGGAGACAAATATCTCTGGTTTCGAGCCCTTGCAGAATCGATGAATCTCAATCCAGATGAAGAGCTCCAAGCAGCCAAAAAGAAAGTTATCGATGAGTACAAACTCCAATCGAATCACCCACCAGAAACCGCCCTCATTACCCGACTTTTCAAAAAAAATAATGCCCACCCCTATGTAACAGCTATTTCAAGTGGATCAAAATACTGGCATGCAGTAACCGAGGGACTCGAATGACAAAAATCCAAATGACAAAAAGAATCCAAGGTCCTTGGTGGTGCTGAAGAAGCCTCTATCTATGCGATGAGTAAATTTAAAAGTAATGAGCTCCCAATTGTAGCCGGAGCCATTCCTGAAATTTATGGAAAGGATCCAAGTGCTCAGTATATGACCCCAGCCTTTGTATGGGCAATGAGTAATGCGACCAGTATCGTACGATTTCATGTTTCAAAAGAAGATGTGTTTAATAAAAATATTTTTGGGAACGGATCGTATTTTCATGCATTTCCATTTTGTATGAGTCCAGCAGGAGCCAAAAAATATCAAAATACCGTACGAGAAGTTGTTAAATACCTTGTAGCAAAAAATAAAATTTCTGCTGGGGATCAACAAAAATTTGAGTCTCTCTGTGCAAAAATAGAACAAAGTCCTAATACTCACGACGAAGAAGTTTTTGCAGGATTTGGAGCTTTTTGGAACAAATACTACTCTACCCTTCATCCTATCCTCCAAGTAACTACTCCAGAACTTATGGTTATGCTGCGTGATGATACGTACAATCAAGAGGTCATAAAAGATTATCTCTATACATTTCATGATCTAGCCGGTATGAGGGGAAGTATGGAAGCGCCTATGAGTGAGGAAATTTTGATTCAAAATGGATATAACGCTGATGCCAATGGATCGATGAATTTCGGACTCAAAGTTCTCAAAGAAGGAATAAATGGTGAAAAAGATATATGTGATTATAAAAACAGATCACTTAAATATGTTATCGAAAAGGCGACCAAAAAAATCAATGTTCACAATCTGACCATGGATTCAACAACCTATAAATATATTTGGAGAAATCAAGTTTATGCATATATCAATTCGATACGTACCAATGAAACATTTCGAGAAAATCCAGAGTTTCAAAAAGAGCAGTACATCATTCTCATAAAAGAGGTTATCTCTGCTCTTCGTGAAAATATACGAGGAGCCCACCACACAAGCGAATTATTTGAAAACGCAAAAAAAGACCAAGATAATGCCTACCTCAAAGATCTCGAAGGTTTGGGCGTGAACATCTCAGATTATGAAAACTTCAAAGGAAGTGATCTCGATACTATGGCAGAAGAAGCCTATTGACGTTTTATTCGGTCACAGCCAGAACAACATACAACAGATGATATCTTAAAAAGTATCCCAACGACAGCCCAGAAAATCGTAAATACTGGATCAATGGGAAGACCCGCAAATGATGAAAATTTCGAAGGGGCTGCCTAGCTAAATCTCTATTCCCTTGATATGAAAAAGGCGATGTCATCATGCATCGCTTTTTTTGATAATCCCAATTACATCCACCCTACAATCATCGAGATCAATTCTTTTTTTGTTCGCATACGCAATCACAGTGCGTTTGAGGGCTCGTTTTTTTGCAAGAGAAATACTTTCGAGAGGATGTCCATATTCGATGTTTTTTCGATATTTTACTTCGATAAAGATATATATATTTTCGTGATTTCGAGCAATAATATCGATCTCACCACCAACGATGCTATAATTGGTGTCAGCAATAGTATATCCATGTTTTTGAAGATACTTCAAGGCGATCGTCTCACCCATATCACCAATAGCTCGATGTGATTTTTTGTTTGACATATTACAGCGATTGAGCACGCTCTTTGATAAAGTCTTTTACTTTTTCGCCAATATCATCTCGTGCCAGCGCAAAGTCAATGGTCGCCTTTACAAAGCCAAATTTATCTCCTGTATCATAGCGATTTCCCTGCATTTCTACTCCGTAGAGCCTCTTCATTTGAGCAAAGGCATCAGCAAGGCGATTTTCCCCATCTTTGCTGGCAATAGACTTGCCATTTTCCAGTTTTTGAAATACTTCTGGTGTGATAATATATTTCCCGATGACGCCCAGTCGAGAATCTGTCTCATCTGGATTTGGTTTTTCGAGAAATCTTGATATCTCAAAAATTCCTGCCTCTTTTTCGTCTCCCTCAATCACACCATACGATGAAACCTGAGAATCTGAAATCCGCTCAAGAGCAATCACAGGAGCCTCGTACTTCTCATAGGCTTCCACAAGTTGCTGAGCCCCTGTTTTCTCTCATCGGATAATATCATCTCAAAATAACACAAGAACTGGCTCATCCCCAACAAGATTTTTTGCCTGCAAAATAGCATCTCCATCTCATCGAGGTTCGCTCTGTCGTACATAGGAAATACGAGCCATGGTATGAAGTTTTTGTATCATCTCAAGCTCTTTGATTTTTCATTTTTTCGAGAGCAGTGCTTCGAGCTCAAAATTGCTATCAAAGTGATCAATAATACTCTCTTTTCCTCTACTGACAACAATAGTAATATCGGTAATACCAGCAGAAACTGCCTCTTCTACAAGAAGCTGAATAACTGGAGTATCGACAATTGGAAGCATTTCTTTTGGTTGAGATTTTGTGGCTGGAAGAAACCGGGTCCCAAAGCCAGCTGCTGGGATAATAGCCCGTGTAATAGACATAAGGAAAAAGTAAAAGGAGAACTATTGAGAAGGAGTCTCTTTAGAAGGAGTCTCTTTAGAAGGAGTCTCTTTAGAAGGAGTCTCTTTAGAAGGAGTCTCTGCAAAAACCATACACTCTTCTTTTATAAACTCATCTTGAATTTGTTCACAGTCTTTTTTTGAGAAGGTACCAGATTTTTGAAGGATATTGAATTTACAGTTTTCAACATGATTGGTTATTGCTGATGAAACACTTCCAGAGGCTGCATCTGTATCTTGATACTTCTGTATGACTGTAGCGATTTTTTCACAGTTTTTGATATCTCAGCTTTCGAGGGCAATATTCTCTTCAATAGCCAGAACACAGCTTTTTTGTTGATCTTTATTCTTGATATCCTCACAGCGTTTGCTGTTTTTCTCTTTGAGTGCATTGCCAAAAATAATTCCAAATTTACAATTTTCTACTTGAGTTTCATCACCGATATACTCACAAAATTTCGTGTCATTTTTTTCTCTTGCGAGTTCGTTTCCAGCTTTAGCGGCACAGTACTGGGTTTGTTCTTGGATACAACTTTGATAGTTTTGAGAATTTTGAAGTTCTGGAGCCAGAACCGGAGATTGTTTTGATTCTTTTTGATTTGGTGAATTTTTCTGATCTCATTGTCCAGTATTTTGAGGCATTGAAGATTGATTGGTACAAGCAGAAAGCGAGACAAAAACTATTGCCAAGAAAGAGAGATATCGATACATAGGAGAAAAAATAATGATATAAAAAATAATACCACTCTAGAGTATATGAAAAAATAATTTATATGCAAGGGTTTTTTAATGATGACTCCTCCCTTTTTAAAGAAGAAAATAAATAAAAAATTCCTCAAGTCTCTCCTATCGTATACAAAATAAAAAAAACTCTTTCAAATGAAGAAGTTTTTTTTGTTTGTAACCAATGGTGCTCGAGGGGGGACTTGTTCTTCTCAGTCGCTTTCGCTCCTTGCCAGAGACGGCTCGGACACAAAAATGCCATTCAAGGCATTTTTTAATTTTCTTTTTTCAAAGAAAATTGTCCTCTATTCAAGTCCCCAAGTTCCTATAAAATAAAAAACTTCTTTCAAATGAAGAAGTTTCTTTTGTTTATAACCAATGGTGCTCGAGGGGGGACTTGAACCCCCACGCCATAGGCATACGCCCCTCAAGCGTACGTGTCTACCAATTCCACCACCCGAGCAAAATAACATTCTCGCCCTATCTTGTACAGAAAACTATATTCTGTGCAAGAATGATGCAAAATACAAAAATGAGGTATGGTGCATCCAGTAGGGCTCTCGGCTCTCCGCCGCCGACCGGCTCTCTTCGCTCTCGAAATGCGATTCAACGCATTTCTCGTAAACCGCTCAGATTCTCGCCCTGTCTTGTACAAAAAATTATATTCTGTATAAGAATGATGTAAAATACAAAAATGAGGTATGGTGCATCCAGTAGGGCTCGAACCTACAACCTACGGCTTCGAAGACCGGCGCTCTTCCAATTGAGCTATGGATGCAAACAAGAAAAAGTGTTGGCTATTATAGAAATAACTTTCAAAAAAGCAAATTTTTTTCTCATAAGAGAGAGTATCCTGCTCTATACAGTGATCGAACAGGATACCCGGATCAATTACGAGTCTGATTTTTCTTCTTTTTTTGCTTTTGCTGTTGTCTTTTTCTTTGGTGCTGCTTTCTTTTTTGGAGCTGGTGCCTCCTCTTCTTTTGTCTCTTCTTTTTTTGCTTTCGGAGCCGCTTTTTTCTTTGGTGCTGGTTTTTCTTTTTCATCTTTTGCTGTTTCTCCTTCCATAGCCATAGATTTCAGAGAAAGTCCAATTCTTTTTGCCTGTGAATCAAAGGTAATAATTCGAGCTTGAATCATTTCTCCTATATGGATTTTTTCTTCAATGCTATCAAGCGTCTCTTCATCAATTTCAGAGAGGTGAATAAGTCCAGAGATTCCTCCGTCAAGTTCGAGGAAGATTCCAAACTGAGAAATTCGAAGCACTGGAGCCTCGATAACATCTCCAACCTGGTACTTATCAGAGAGTACTTTCCATGGATTATCTTTGAGTCGTTTGATTGAAAGTGAGATCTTTTCTCCTTCAATTCCGATGATTTGTACGGTTACTTTGTCTCCAATTTTTGCATACTTTTGAGGATTGTTAACGTGTCCCCAGTCAATTTCAGAAACGTGAACAAGTCATTCGATTCCACTGAAAGTAACGAAAAGTCCATAATTGAGAATTCCTGATACACTTCCCTCTACAACATCACCGACCTTGATATTGGCAAGTGTTTTTGTTCTCTGTTCTTCGATCGCTGCTTTTTCAGAGAAGATAATTTTCTTTCCATTTTGATCGAGATTGATTACTCGTACTTGAAATGGTTTTCCAACAAGTTTTCCAAGGTGTTCAAGGATTTTTTCTGGATTTGCATTTTCAACACGAGGATAGTGAATTGGAGTGAGCTGTGAAACGGGGATAAATCCTTTGATTCCATCAAGATCGATAAGAAGTCCGCCTTTGTTTGCTTCGCTTGGAACCACAGTGATAATCTCTTTGGCATCAAAATTTGAATAGAGTTTTTCGATCAATTTGACCTGACTTGCCTTTCGAAGTGAAAGATGAACAAGTCAAGAGTGTGGATCATTTCCAATAATAATTGACTCAATTTTATCACCAGGAGCAATAGTGTCAGTGTTTTCTGTAGAAGACTGCATATCATTTCCTGTGATAATACCAGTAAACTGCCCATCGAGATCAACCAAGATCATTTTTTGATCTGAAACAAGCACCGTACCAGTGACAACTTCACCTACATCATAAGAGTGAATAGGATCAGCATCTTTGAGAATTTGAGAAAAATCTGCCATAAAAAAATAAAAATTAAAAAAATAAAAATAGAGAATAGTAAGTAGAGTTTAGAATTTAGATGAAAGGCTATAAAAAAGATAAAGGATAAAAAAACCTTTCTAAAATCTATCTTCTATTTACTAAAAACTCATATAAAAATGGGGCGAATAATGGGGTTCTCGGCTCTCCGCCGCCGACCGGCTCTCTTCGCTCTCGAAATGCGATTCAACGCATTTCTCGTAAACCGCTCAGA
>PDWI01001464.1_pt1 | contig 37738 bp, 31 predicted proteins | sample 1430891 | NCBI WGS metagenome assembly PDWI01 (sample SAMN01162508, study PRJNA174530) | Oral metagenome, whole genome shotgun sequencing project. | biome: Marine environment; feature: Marine mammal; material: Swab sample of the gingival sulcus; isolation source: swab sample of gingival sulcus... | reverse complement strand
TATGGATTTCGGAGCGATAACCTGAGGGAAATCGCGTTATATCATACGCTTGGAAACTTACCTGTTCCTGAGTTCACCCACAGATTTGTCTGAAGAGGCCAAAAAAGGCCTTACAGAGAAAACCCTGCAAGACCTTGAAATATACTGGTAGCGGGGGAGGGATTTGAACCCCCGACCTTCGGGTTATGAGCCCGACGAGCTACCAAACTGCTCCACCCCGCGATTCGTGAGGCGTCAATGTACAACTTTTCAGTTTTTTGTCAACGACAAAATAAGAGCTATTCGCCTTTTTCAGGCGTGAGCTGCATAATTTTCTCCATCACTTCATCGGGAAAGGCGGTCAGCTTGCCTTTGCGGTCAATGCAGGCCAAGGTCGTGAATCCTTTTACAAGCAATTTCTCCTTCTGATCCTCTTCACGGGTGATAGCATAGTGAATACGACAGGACACCCGTTTTACCTCTGCAACTGAGGTGGCAATGGTAAGAACATCATCGTATCTGGCCGGTGCTTTGAACCTAATATAGCTCTCCGTTACAGGCATCACGCACCCCAGTTCTTCCACTCGGCTGTATGGCATTGCCCACTCGCGCATCATTTCAGTGCGCCCTATCTCAAAGTAACGGAGGTAGTTGGCATTATACACCACCCCGGCAGCATCGGTATCACCATAGATCACCCGATAGGTGGTCTTAAAAATGGGTTCCTGGAGCTTGATAGAAAAAGATTTAGCCATTGCTGGGCTTACGCTCCATAAAACGGCTGAAGAACGCAGCTCCAGATAAGCCTTTCAATCCGTTCTGTTCCACAGCATGCAGCACATTTTGCTCCGTGTACTCAAGCCCTGAAGGTGCATCCACCCCCCTGGAGTCGTACAAGAACATGGGCACGGGCCAATCTTCATGGGTCCGCCGGTGAACAGGAGTATAATGATCCATGGTGACCACCACCCGGAACTCCTCCTTCCTGCGTTCCATCTCTTCAACGATGGGTGTTACGATCTTGTGATCAAAATCCTCAATGGCCTGGACCTTTTTCCTGGCAAGGCCCTGATGGCCTGTTTCATCCGGTGCTTCAATATGGACGACCACCACATCTTTTTCCGCAAGCACATCCATGGCGGCCTGTGCCTTGCCCGCATAATTCGTGTCCAGGTAACCGGTGGCTCCTTCCACCTTGACCACCTCCAGACCGCCGAGCACACCAAGCCCCATGAGCAAATCCACTGCTGAGATCATCCCGCCATTAAGGCCGTAGCGCTCGGGAAGAGTATCCATGGCTGGCCGCTTCCCCTCCCCCCATAACCAGAGCGAGTTTGCGGTCAGCTTGCCTTCCTGCTCCCGCCTGATATTCACGGGATGGGTTGCCAGCACTTCTGCGGCATGCTCCATCAGGTCAATCAATGCCTTATCCTGCCTGTAGTGCTCATAGAACCCACTCACATCCTGATCCATGTGATCATGGGGCGGGACCGTTTTAAGCGAACCAGGCAGCTCGCCTTTATACACGGTCAGGTGACGATAGCTAATCCCAGGGTACAGCTTCACAATATCGTTTCCGCACGCCTCCTGCACCGCTTCGATAAGCTGACGACTTTCTTCAGTGGATATATGGCCTGCACTGTAATCAATCATGGTACGCTTTTCGCCTTCTTGCTGAATGTGTACCAGGTTACAGCGAAAGGCCAATTCGTCAGGGCCGATCTCCACTCCCATGGAGGCAGCTTCAAGGGGCGCTCGTCCCGTATAATACTTCTCTGGCTCATATCCAAGCAGTGACAAATTTGCTACATCACTGCCCGGCGGATACCCATCAGGAACCGTCTGCACCAACAACATTTCCGCATCCTTTGCAAGCCGATCCATGGTTGGAGTGTTGGCTGCTTCAAGGGGCGTTTTATTGCCGAGTAACTCGACCGGCACGTCACCCATACCATCGCCAATTAATAGAATATATTTCATTGTATTCCCCTTATCGCCCTATTCTTCTTCCTCTTCAAGCAGCCTGATTTTTACCGGCGGCGCCACCACAGCTTCCAGCTCGTTGATCTCCCTAAGCGCTGCTGAGACCGAAGACTCTTTAGCAGTATGCGTCAGCATAACCAGCGGCACCGCGCTGTTTCTTTTACGACCTTTTTGTACCATAGACTCGATACTGATATCATGGTCACCCAGAATACCAGAGATGGTTGACAGCACACCAGGTTCATCCAGCACAGTAAAACGGATATAGTATGGTCCGAAAAGCTCATCCATGGGAGTGACTTGACGATCTTTCAGCTCCTCTGGCAGATAGGCAAGCGGTGGAACCCGCCCAACAGACCCAGAGGCAATATTACGTGCGATATCAGCCACATCTGCAGCTACAGCGCTACCAGTAGGAATCTGTCCTGCTCCTAATCCGTAAAGCAACACATTGCCAACCGTGTCCCCGGTAAAATGGATGGCATTGTATGCTCCATTGATGGCTGCCAACAGGTGACTTTCCGGCACCATGGTGGGATGCACCCGCGCTTCCACGTGATCACCATGGTTGCGACTGATGGCAAGCAGTTTGATCCGGCACCCAAATTCACGGGCCAGCTCAATATCCAAAGGCTCGATCTGAGCAATCCCTTCGGTTGCAATCTCATTATGGGTGATGTTCATGCCATAGGCCATGCACATCAGGATGGCCAGCTTATGAGCTGTATCAATCCCTTCCACATCATAGGTGGGATCAGCTTCGGCAAACCCTTTTTCCTGGGCATCTTTAAGCACCTGGTCAAAGGGCACACCTTCTTCGGTCATGCGGCTCAAAATATAGTTGGCTGTACCATTCATAATCCCCATTATGGATACAATCCGGTTGGCAACCAATCCTTCACGAAGCGCTTTCAGCACCGGAATACCACCACCAACACTGGCCTCAAAGCCGACCTCAACGCCCTGCTCTGCTGCAGCACGAAAAATGTCATACCCCTCCTGGGAAAGCAGCGCCTTGTTGGCAGTCACCACATGCTTACCGGCCTTAATCGCATCCATAACAAAGGTCTTGGCTGGCTCTATCCCGCCAATCAGCTCAGCTACGATGTCAATCTCAGGGTCATTGATAATCTCACCGGCATCCTTCACCAGGGTTACCCCCTGAAAATGATCGGGCAGAGCTTGCAGACTGGTATCAGCGACCTTGGCCACGCTTATGGTTAGCCCTGTCCGCTTGGCCATTCGTTCCTGCTGCGAATACAAAACCTCTGCCAAACCGCTGCCTACTGTACCAAAACCGATGATACCTACCTTGATCTCTTTCATGGTCTACCTGTGTATACATTTGTTGAACTTTTAAATGGGACGCCTGCCACGTTTTTTCTAACCACTTTACCTCAGGTTGTCAAAAAGTATAGGAAACCAAATGAAAAATCTTTATTCTTGCCGTTTTTCTTCTATATTGCTGAATTGTCGTAACACAAAGGGGAGCTCGCCTATCATTTTCATAGCCAAAGTACGCGACTTGCTGTATACTCGCGGCTTTAATGAGAAATTATTCATTTTCCCTGCCTGCTTTTCTCTTTAGAATTAAAGGTGTTAGGGACAAAACCATACTGAAACAAAGACAAAGGAGACGGCATGAACATTCTTACTTTCGGCCCAAACGGCAGTGGTAAAGGCACCCAGGGAGCAATCATAAAAGACAAGTACGGTATGGACCATATCGAGTCTGGCGCTATTTTCCGTGAGCACATCAAAGGCGGTACCGAGCTGGGTAAAAAAGCTAAGGAATTTATTGATCGTGGCGACCTGGTTCCCGATGACATCACCATCCCAATGGTTCTGGAAACCCTGGATAAGTCGAAAGACAAAGGCTGGTTACTTGATGGTTTTCCACGTTCGCTCGCTCAGGCAGAAGCACTTGATAAAGCACTCAAGGATGCTGGCATGAAGCTGGACTGCGTTGTTGAGATTGTACTTGACCGTCAGATCGCAAAAGAGCGCATCATGGGCCGCCGTCTCTGTGCTAACGACAACAACCATCCTAACCACATCGCATTTGAAGCGATCAAGCCAGTGGAAAAAGATGGCGAACTGGTTTGCCGTGTATGTGGTGGCGAGCTTTCTGCCCGTGCTGATGATCAGGACGAAGATGCTATTAACAAGCGTCACGACATCTACTATGATGACAAAACCGGCACCATGGCAGCAGTAAACTACTTCAAAAATCTGGATGGCATTCCAGTAATTTCTGTTGATGGTTCCGCGCCCATTAAAGAAGTATCTGAAGCAATCATGAAAGACCTGCCATAATTCAGCTCTTTTTTTAGCTTTTATAAAAACGTTTCCACGGGCACCTGCCTGTGGAAACGTTTTTTTATTTGACACCACACCCGACAAGATACATTGATAATGGTGATGAAAACGTTACTCCAAGAACGACTGGCCCTGTCCATTGCTGCCAAGCAGGCCTTTGCTGCTGCTTCTTTAGATGATCTGCTAACACTTACGCAGTGGATAAAACAGAGCCTTGATACAGGTGGGAAGCTCCTGCTTTTTGGCAATGGCGGGAGCGCAGCTGATGCCCAGCACGTGGCAGCAGAATTTGTCAACCGTTTCCTGATCAACAGACGGCCTCTGCCTGCCATTGCACTGACCACAGACACCTCGACTCTCACAGCCATTGGCAATGATTTTTCCTACGAGGTCATCTTTGCCAAACAGGTGGAAGCGCTGGGTAAGCCCGAAGATGTTGCCTTGGGCATATCCACCTCAGGTACCTCTGCAAATGTGGTTAAGGCTATGGAAGCTGCCAAGGCAATTGGAATGAAAACAGCCGGGCTCACTGGCGGTACTGAAAATCCAGGGGGTGCGCTCGCCGATCTCTGCGATATTATTCTCAATGTCCCCTCTGACCACACTCAGCACATTCAGGAAACCCACCTGTGGATTGAACATATGATCTGCGAAATTGTGGAAAAACAACTATTTCCCTCCACCTGACCCTTCCCTTGCCAAAACGAGTGCTCACCATGTCCCAATATGCTATTGATCCGTTACATTTTGAAAAACTCCACACCTATTCGGTGCATGACCGCCACTCCAAGGTCAGCGTAAACGATTTTGCCGGGCCGGTCAGTCCCAATATGACTGTCAGCCAGCTCATGGAAATTCTACCTGCGCAGTTAATGGGAGTGGATTTTCCTGATTTTATAAAACGTACCGCTCAGGCACACAAGGCGGGGCGACCAATTATTCTTGGTATGGGAGCCCATGTTATCAAGGTTGGGCTCAACCCCATCCTGATCTCGCTGATGGAGCGCGGCATTATCTCTTCCATTGCGCTTAATGGTGCGGGTATTATCCATGATACTGAAATCGCGCTGGTGGGCCGAACTTCCGAGGAAGTGGCTGACGTGCTGGGTAAAGGGGCTTTTGGTGCTGCCCAGGAAACCGGAGAGATACTCAATACTGCTATAATCAGGGGCAACAAGCAGGGGCTGGGGATTGGCGAAGCTGTTGGAAAAACGCTTAACCATGAGCAGTTCACATTCAAAGACCATTCCCTGCTTGCTGCTGCCTACAAACACAACATCCCGGTCACCGTGCATGTAGCCATGGGAACCGACATCATCCACATTCATCCCAGTGTTGATGGTAGCGCGATTGGTGAGGCTGGGCACCGGGACTTCAGACTCTTTTGCGCCATGGTCAGCGACCTGCAAAACGGCGTATACCTCAATGTCGGCTCTGCGGTACTGCTCCCGGAAGTCTTTCTCAAGGCACTCACCGTGGTTCGCAATCTGGGGCATGAAGTACAACAGTTTACCACGGCCAACTTTGATTTCATCCGTCATTATCGTCCATCCACCAACGTGGTCCACCGCCCTACCCTTGAAGGCGGCAAAGGCTTTAACTTCACCGGCCATCACGAGTTGATGCTGCCGCTGTTTGCTGCTGCCCTGCTCGATGAAATTGACAAATCAGGGTAAAGCCTGTATATGGCTCTACGATAATTTTTCCTTACAAATAACATAACCTCGGAAAACTTCATGCGTCCTCAATTACGGATCGGCACCCGCGCAAGCCTGCTCGCTGTCACCCAATCCACCTGGGTAAAAGAACAAATCGAAAAGCAGTATCCCGGTACCACAGTGGAGCTGGTGCGTATCACCACCAAGGGGGATAAAATTCTTGATGTACCGCTGGCTAAGGTTGGCGGAAAAGGGCTATTTGTTAAAGAGATCGAAGACGCCCTGTTGGCAAACGAAGTTGATATCGCCGTCCATTCCATGAAAGATGTGCCCACCCAGCTGCCGGAAGGACTGCATGTGGCCATTGTGCCAGTTCGTGAAGTTGCCACCGATGCCTTTGTTTCCGTGAAGTATAAACATTTTTCCGAGCTGCCCCAGGGAGCCACCATGGGGACGTCCAGCCTGCGCAGAAAAGCACAGCTTGCTGCGCTTCGTCCTGATCTCAACATCAAGGACTTACGCGGCAACCTGGATACACGGATCAAAAAGATGGAAGATGGTTTATATGATGCCATCATCCTGGCAGGTGCGGGGCTCAACCGCTTGAACATGCAGGATCGCATTGCATCCTTGTTTACCCCGGAAGAAATCCTGCCAGCCATTGGCCAGGGCTCTTTAGGGTTGGAAATACGTAAAAGCGATACCGAGCTGCTTGCCGACCTGCAATTTCTCCATCATGATCATACCGCAACCACAGTAGCTGCTGAGCGGGCGTTCCTTTTACGCCTTGAGGGCGGGTGCCAGGTACCTATCGGCGCCCATGCAACACTGGAGGACAACACGGTTCGATTAACAGGGCTCATTGCCAGCGTTGATGGCAAGACCATCCTCAAAGAAAGCATTGAAGGGAGAGCGGAAGAAGCTGCCGCTCTTGGCACCCAGCTTGCCGAAACACTGCTGGATATGGGAGGCAAAGCCATTCTTGATGAAGTGTATGGCGCTGAACACTAAGGTATATCACCCACCTTTTACCCAACTTACCATTTAACTTTTTCTCTATGGAAATCAGTGACTGATCAAAATACCCAACACACTCAGAAAACCGGTAAAGTGTACCTTGTTGGTGCAGGCCCAGGCGACCCCGGCCTCATAACCCTGCGGGGTAAATATCTCCTTGAGCGTGCCGAAGTGGTAGTATACGACTATCTGGCCAACAAAAAGCTGCTCAAACACGTCCCTGAAACGGCCAAACTCATTTATGCAGGGAAGAAAGGTGGTGGTTTGCATGCCTTTACCCAGGAAGGCATTAACCAGTTGCTCGTAGAACATGCCAAAGCAGGTAATATGGTTGTCCGGCTCAAAGGGGGTGACCCGTTTATCTTTGGCCGTGGCGGGGAAGAGATTGAAGACATTGTTGCCGAGGGGATTGATTTTGAGGTGGTCCCGGGTGTTACCTCGGCCACAGCGGCAGCCACTTATGCAGGTATCCCCATAACCCACAGGGATTATACTGCATCAGTCGCTTTTGTAACCGGTCATGAAGCTCCCACCAAGGAACACTCCAACATCCATTGGGATAAGCTGGCCACTGGTGCAGGGACCATAGTTATTTACATGGGGATCAAAACCTTGCCCGATGTGACTAAAAAGCTTATCGATTATGGCAGATCACCGGACACCCCGGTTGCTGTTGTACGTTGGGCATCTACTCCGCATCAGCGTTCGGTGGAAGGAACCCTTGCCACCATCAGTGAGGTAGTGAAACAGGCAGATATTAAACCACCTGCTCTGGTTATCATCGGGGATGTGGTCAAGCTCCGTAAAACCATTGACTGGTATGAGCGCCGCCCCCTGTTCAACAAAAGAATCGTGGTCACCAGAACCAGAGAGCAAGCCAGTGAGCTGGTGGCCAAGCTTGAGGAATTTGGTGCAGAATGTCTGGAATACTCCACCATTCATATCGAGCCTGTAGAAGATTATTCGCTGCTTGATCAGGCGATTGAAAACATTGAACAATACCAATGGATTCTCTTTACCAGCCTGAATGCGGTAACCTACTTTTTCAAGCGGCTTTACCAAACAGGCAGAGACAGCCGAGCCCTGGCAGGGCCGCATATTGCTGTGGTTGGACGGGCGACAGCAGAGGAGTTGCTCAAGTATGGACTGCGGGCAGACCTTATCCCACAAAGATTCACCGGAGAAGGACTTGCAGAAGCGCTGCTTGAAACGAAGATAGGCAAAGGCTCACACATCCTGCTGCCACGCGCGCTTCGGGCAAGCGAAATCCTCCCTGAAACCTTGCAGGACGCCGGAGCAGAGGTAAACGTGGTGCCCGTCTACCAAAACACTCCACCACAAGGCCGTAAAGAAGAGTTACGCCAGGAGCTGTTGGAAGGCGAGGTGGATCTACTTACGTTTACCAGTTCCTCCACCGTGACCAACTTCCTGACCATGGTAGATGCAAAAAGCGATGAAGAGCTGCAGAAAATGCTCGAAAATGTCACCATTGCGGCCATCGGCCCCATCACTGCGGAAACAGTGATCCAAAACGGGCTGCAGGTGCACATCCAGCCTGACAAATATACCATTAAGGATATGGTGCAGGCCATTGTTGCCCACTATCAAAGCAAAGCAGGGTAAACGGTACAGCAGCAGAGACAAGAAGCTGTGCCGGGTGGAGCTTATTCCTGCAAAAGCATCACCCGATGAGAGCGCCGCTGATGCATCACGTTCAAATGAAGGGGAAAAACGTTTTATCCTCTGCGCCGGATGCAGAACAGTTATCACCTCTTTACGATATGGTGTGCACATTGATAACAGTCATGAGCACACCTTTTTTAATCCGGCAGGCAGAGTCTTTGAGTTACTCTGTTTCAGCCAGGCACACAATATTTCCATCCGCAGTGAACCTACAACAGCGTTCAGCTGGTTCAAAGGCTATGCATGGGAAATTGTCACCTGCAGCAGATGCGCTGTGCATTTGGGGTGGCGGTTCAGCAGAGGAGCAGCCTGTTTTTTTGGCTTGATAAAAAACAAACTCATCAGCAGCACTCTCCCACCAGCACAGTAACGATGTTCACTGCAAGGCAAGGATATCTTGCCTTTGTAACGGTGACTACACGTTCAAAAATATAAATTTTTCACCCTCACACCAAAAAAGTACAATTTTTTGTATTGCCTTTCTGTCCATCTCGATGTACATTATCAAAAAATAGAATTGAATGGGGTCAGATGAAATTTATCTCTCGTACATACAGCATACTCATTGTTGCTTTTACCCTGATGGCAATGACAGCTGCATCCTCCAGCCGGGCAGAAGATGGCGTACCCATTTGGGATAGTGTCGTTAACAGCCTGCTGGCGACGGGAATGTACGGGATAGATGACGAAAGTGATCAGGGGTTACGTACCAGCCTCACCCACTCCAGCGATCTTTACAGTTTTCTTACCCCCGATGACCAAACCATACATTCACAGGCTATCACCCTTTCCTATGTAGGATCCTCGGGGCTTCTGGGGTTCTCTGCAGGATATTTATATACAGGTTTATCCACAGATAACCAGCCAGAGCGTTTTTTCCTGGGTTTTGATCCATATACCCTTGAAGGGGTTTCCAAAAAGCGATCCTGGTTCATGGCTCTTGATCTTTCCAAAGCGTATCAATACGATGAGGACGTTGTCTTCCGGTTCAGTTCCAGCTCCATGTTACATGAGCACCCACTGGAAAATGAAGCAGGCAAGACCTTTTCCATGTTGTTCAACATGCCTATCACCTACAAAAATACTGTTACCATTACTCCTGAATTCCAGTGGCTTCGAACGTCCAAAAAGCAAAACGCCTCCCTTCAGGACATCCTGGACAAAGACGAGTCTCAAGACAGCTTTTATGGTGGGCTCTCCATTTCTTTTTCCTATTAGTCTGTAGCACGCTTTTTCCTCTACCCACACTCCTTTTCTACGATCAGAACGCTCCTGCCATTCTTGCGGTCAGGTAAGAGATAGTTTATAGTGCCAGGCTACATCAGCGACTTATCTTCTCCTGGTCAATGGCGAAACACCGCCTGCCGTGCTTGAATGTGAAGCACTACCAGAAACAACATAATATCCAATTATAGGTGCATTATGCGTCTGCTACGAGCAAGTATCCTCAGTGTAACACTACTCCTCCTGTTGCAAGGAAATGCTGCTTGGTCAGCCACTGACTCAGGCAAAACAATCAGGGTAGCACTATTACCCCTTGATGTCGTCCGCACAGGTCAATTCAGCTACCTTGGCAATTCTGTTGAACAGATGCTACATACCCGCCTCGGTCGTTTCGACAACATTACAGTGGTCACCAATGAAGTATCTGGAACGCAGCTCAACAAGCTCAACCAGGAACTGAAAACCAATGATTTTCATGCAGCTATCAAACATTTGCAGGTCGATTGGATTGCAGATGGCAGTGTCTACGCCCTTAAGCAGGGTGTACAGATAAACATGACCCTCTACCCGGCATCCGAAGATGGCAAGCCCTCCCAGTTTGGTGTAACCGCAGCAAAAGCAGAAGATATTTCATCTGCACTCACCAGCCTCACCGCAGATATTGGCCGCGTCGTAACCGGTGCCGCTGACAACACAGCAGGTGGTACCACAAGAGTGAAAACTGGTAACGACGGGATGGAAGCGTTTAGAACACCGCACCCTGAGTTGGCCTATAAAAAAGGGCTGTATGCTGCTGGAGGATTAACCGGTGATCTGGCTGGACGCTATACGACATCACATATCCAACGAAGCTCTACCATTCCAATGACAGCGGAAACAATGGTTGTTACTGATCTGGATGGTGACGGCAAAGACGATATCATTGTTGCATCGCAAAGTGACATCAGAATTTTTCACTATGGTGAATACCACTTTGATCAAGTTGCAGAGTACCGTTTCAAACTTAATAAAAAAATCCATGCGCTCTCTGTCTTGCCAGCGGCACAAGGCACCACAGCCCACCTGCTGGTGTCAGCCGATGGTAAAAACCTTCCCTCCTCAGTAATCATGTCCTGGAATGGTTCCAACACCCTGCAGGTTGAGCATAATGCTATCAGGTGGTATGTGCGAGCCGTCACAATGCCAGGAAAAGGCACCTTCATTGCGGGCCAGCAACTCAAACCCGGCACAGACCAATGGCAGCTTGCACCGTATATCTATCGCCTGGTCCTTAATGAACAGAGCGGCAAGCTTATGAATAAAGGCAGGCTTGCCCTTCCAGAGGGGATCACATTATTTGATTTTGTGTATGCGGATCTCAACAATGACAAAAAAATTGAAACAGTCGTCATCGATGCTCACCAGAAGCTGTTGCTCTACAATAGCAGTAACGAACTCATCTGGGTAAGCAGTACAAATTACGGTGGCGGGTTGAGCCATTTCGGCCCATCGCTTAACGCACATGTCTCCGATGAAGAAGCAGGCGGGCGGATACTCAACTATATCCCCGGACGGCTGGAAGTAAGTGATCTGGACAATGACGGCAGCTGGGAGATTATCGTCAACACCAATACAGTGGATAGCAAACTGCTGCGCTTTTTCCCTAACCTGAGGCATTTCAACAGTGGCGCGGTTTCCTGTCTTGGCTGGAATGACGGCGCTCTCCAGGAGTTGTGGCGTACCAACACCATCAACGGATATGTTGCCGATTATGCGTTCAAGTCCGGCGCAGATGCTGGCTCCCCATCACCTGCTGGCAACTCTGGACGGCTTTTTGTAGTGCAGACCCAGGGAAAATCCCTGCTCCAGAGATTACTTCCCGGCAGCGATACTTCAAAAATTTTCATGTATGCACTGGAAATCGCACCATCTGAAGAATAATGGAGTGAGAACCTGTTTAGATTACAGCAAAAACCAGAAAGTTTAAAATTTTATACTTTTTGGTAAAAAAAACTTGACATGCCAGGTGAGCGAGTATATTCTCAACAGTGAAATGGTAATAAAGCCATGACGTATGGATACGTCATGGAGCGTAGAAAAAGCAGTTTAACAAGGGCCTTTTTGTGCCCCACAATAATAATTGTCCAATTGGAGGCAAAAGATGAAGAAAGTATTAAAAACAATTGTAGCAATTCCAGTACTGGCTGGCCTTGCAGCTGTTCCTTCCATGGCTGCTGATCAACTGGATCTGTCTGGCAGCATGCAGGTTCGTGCATGGGCGTTTGATTCAGACGAAAATGACAGCAGCAGCTACATGGATCACCGCCTTCGCATGTACGGTATTTTCAACGTGAACGACAATATTCAAGTGCACTTCCGCACCGATTTAAGTGAAGCGAGGTGGGGAGACACCAATTCTAAGTATGGTGCTGGCCGTATGCTCGATGGTAACGAAATACACACAGACCGTGCGTTCATGCAGCTTGAAAATGACAGCTATCAATTCCGCGCTGGTCTGCAGTACATTGCTTTCAGCCCTTCTGGAGCAATTGACAATCAGGATGAAGGCTTCTCTTTTACCTTCAAAAATGAAACAGCTCCAGTTCAACTCGTTGCAATGATGACTGGTGACAACGCTTTTGAGAAGGCAATCTTCAGTGAAGACTGGTTGTACGTTTTTTCAGTCAGCCCCACATTCGGTAATGTTTCCACTGATTTTTTTGGTGGTTACTTCGATGGCCGCGATGGTAGCCAAGACAGGGAAATCTATATGGCTGGCGCTGCGGCAACCTTTGATGTAGGTATGGCAAGCATTACTGCTGAATTGAACTATTTTGGTGGTGACTGGAACGATACCATAGATGTAACGGGTCTCCAGGCTTGGATTGGAGCTGACGTAAAGGTAAGTGATGCTTTTACTCTCATGCCAAAATTCTACTATGCCAAAGCACGAGACACAGATGGTACAGACAAGCAACTGACTGCTTTCGGTAACGATTTTGGTGACTGGGATCCGCTCTACGATATGGGTTTCACCAATCTGAACAACGAAGAAATGGGGCTTCATCGTCCATTTGATTTTACTGGCAGAGGAGCAGGTGCCATCGGTGCAAGCCTCACCGGTGCCTACCAGGTGAGCGATGCGTTAACTGTTGGTGCAGGTATCAACTACATCACTGTTGAAGATGATGATATCTGGGATGAAAATCAGTTTGGTCTCGTTGCTGGTATGAGCTACAAGTTCATGGGTAACGCAAGAGTTGATGTACAGGTTGAATACCATGATGTCAATGTAGATGAGCCTAACCAAGAAGACGATGAAATACTCCAAGCTGGTGTATTTCTTGGTGTAGAATTCTAATTTTTCGTTATTGCGAAAAACGAGCAAGAAGACAAAAGCCGGGCTCTTTCCAGAGTCCGGCTTTTTTTGTTACTCTACAGGAGCAGCACTTCCAATCCAGCGACTTCCTCTGTTACATTGGCAGGGTTACCAATGCCTTGGTGCCTCCATTTTCCCCCTCTTGAATGACAAGCGATCCCTGGTGATCCTCCAGGATGCGATGGACCAGTGCAAGCCCCATACTCACGCCAGCGGTCTGGGTGGTAAAAGATGCGGCTTGCTTCGGGTTTTCCCCGTCACGGCAATACGTCTTGCCTGTATCAGCGATACTCACCATCACCTTTCCTTTTTCTACACTCACCTCCACTGTGAGTTCACCTCCGCCTGGCATGGCCTCGATGGCGTTACGAAGAAGATGGACAAAGACTTTCTGCATAAGCCGCTCATCCATGTATATCAGAAGGTCATCCTCGGGCAGGTGGAGTGAATGCTGAATCCTGTTTTCTTTTAAAGAGTTGTAATGGAGTAATATCGACTTGTTCAGCAGGGAAAAGAGTGCCACCTGCTGAAAATCTGGCTGCACTGATTCAACAAAGTTAAACAGATCTTCCAGAATACCCTCTATTTTCTCCGCCTCACTGGTCATCATATTCAAGAACTGCAGCCACTCAGAATCATGAGTCCGTTTGGCAAGTAACCTGGCTGTACCACCAATGGAGGTTATAGGGTTGCGAATGTTGTGGGCCAGCTGAGCAGCAACGTGCCCCACGACAGAATAGCGCTCGCTTTCAACGAGCAGGTCCTTATTTTTTTCCAGCTCGCGGGCCATGGATTCGAGCTGCTGAATCTTCTGCTTCATATCCATATGCAGATGACAATGCTCTATGGCTAAACTGGCCTGGGAGGCAAAGCTTTCCAAGGCTTTAATCCGCCCATCAGTTATGGGCTTGTTGGAAATATAATGGTCAGCAATAATGACCCCAAGCGAGCGGGTTGAGGAAAAAAGCGGTACCACCACAAAGGAGTCTTCCTGAAGCAATCCCATCAGCTCAAGCGGGACGGCAAAGCTGCATTTGCCCTGTACCACATTAATCGGCTTCCTGGTTTTGACAGCCTTAATGAAAATATGTTCCTCATCCTCCACATCCACCTGCAAGGCCTTGACAATCCGGTTCACCTCCCGGTCACTGACCAGTACATTGGAGCAGGAAAGCAGGTCATGAAAATCAAGATTCAACGCTTCAATATTTTTCCAGATATGTCCCCCGTCCTCTCTGCTCGCTGGCCCGATGGCCATTCTTCCCTGGAGGGTTGTTCCCTCATCATTAAACAGGGCAAGAAAGGCCCGGTTAAACTGGAGCCCCTCTTCAGCGGTAATCCCGACCAGGATGGCCTGCAGAATCTCATCCAGCTCAACTACACTTAAAAACGCCGAGTTCATTTTCAGGGCAAGCTCATGGGAGAGCAGCAGGCGGAACCGTGCCTGCTCCAGTTGGTGCTGATAGAGGCGGTTATTGATCTTAAGCCGTCTTTTTTCCAGTACCTTATTCAGCGTTGCCAGCAGATCGGCAAAGTTGACAGGCTTGGTCAGGTAATCATCCGCCCCAAGACGCATGCACGATAACGCTGTCTGCAGGTCACTGACCGCAGTCAGCATGATGACTGAAAGGTCTGGATGTTCTACAAGCTCAGGGAGGAGTTCCATACCATTGGCATCGGGAAGCCCGATATCAAGAAGCACCAGGGCTACATGATGTTGGGCCAGTGCTGTTCTGAGCTCAGCAGCGGAGCAGGCTGTAATAACAGGAAGATGTTCATTGGTAAGAAACTCCTGAAGCAGGTGGACGAGATCTGAAAAATCATCAACAATCACCACCACTTCATCATTTTGAAGCAGCTCCTCACTTTGACCAGGAGGTTCAGTAAACAATGAAGGCGGTGGTACCATGAAAAATCTCAACAAATAAAATGATGCCCTGGATGAAAAAAACCAAGGTCCAAAAAAGAGTTCATACCTTACTGCTTGTTCTACCCACGAAATTTTAACGTGTCAAGTGTCGAAAGCCTAATCTCACATTGCCTCTTGCCAGGTCTCATGGTAAGCAGAGAAAGCCCATGTATATCAGAGAACACCATGCAGTCACAACGCTTAAAACACAACACACAAAACGCCGTAAGTGATACGGAACTTCGACAGGTTATTGCGGACTTTCTGGCAATGGGCCATGTGGATAATATCCTTGCCATGTTCAGGCAGGAGCCACGCTACAATGGATGGGTTAGTGAACTGCTGCTGGACGAACGCTTTGCCGTGCGCCTGGGGCTGGCGGTTCTGTATGAACAGCTGGTTATCGAGCGTCCACCAGAAGAGCTGCACCTTGCCCTGGAGTCACTGCGCATAGCCCTCCAGCATGAGCAGGAATGGGTCCGTGGCGAAGCTGTGAATCTTCTGGGAATACTTGGTACTCAAGAGTCCCACGCCCTTGTACAAACGCTTGCGGATGACCCTTCACCTCAGGTGCGGGAAGTTGTTCAGGACGTTTTAGCTGCTGCTGACCATGAATGATATTTTTGGAGCAAAAGGGCTGCTGGCCAGCCACCTGGAAGGTTTTGAACCTCGGCCCGGGCAGCAGGAAATGGCTGAAGCAGTACTTGAGCTCCTGACCAGTACCCAGGATGATCCCTTTTTTGAAACAGACCAATCAGCTTGCCTGGCTGTTGAAGCGGAGACCGGGCTTGGCAAAACTCTGGCCTACCTTATCCCAGCCGTTTTAAGTGGCCGCAGGGTGGTTATTTCAACCAATACCCGCAACCTTCAGGATCAGATCATTGAGCGGGAAATCCCCTTTATCCAGCAATATGTTGCTCCCACCCTGCAGGCCATGTGTGTCAAGGGACGGCAAAATTATCTCTGCCTCTATCGCTGGCATCAGGTATATAGCGAGCAACAAGCCACATTACTGCCAGATGGCGAGCACCAAACCATTGGGCAATGGATAGGCGAAACCAGGTATGGTGACCGTGGCGAACTTAGCTGGTTATCATCCAATGCGCCGCTGTGGCAGAAAATCTGTTGTGTCTCCCACCTCTGCCTGGGGAGCGACTGCCCGGAGAGTAGCCGCTGCTTTTTAAACAAACTCAGACGTGATGCCGCTGCCTGCCAGGTATTGATCGTCAACCATCATTTGCTTTTTTCTGATCTTGCGGTCCGAAAAACCGGATACGGTGAAGTTCTGCCCCGTTATGAAGCCGTTATCTTTGATGAAGCTCACCATATTGAAAACGTTGCGTCCACCTTTTTTGGTTACTCCTTTTCACGCTACCAGGTAAACGATCTTACTGGCGATATTGAACGCAGTGCAGCAACACCGCTGGCACCTCAGACACGAAAAAGCCTCAACGCACATATCAGCGCCCTGACAGGAGCGGTTGAACAGCTTGGGTTACAGCTACCAAAAGAGCGGAGCCGCTTACCCCTGGATGATATTATCCAGCACAACCAGCAGGTCTCTGGCGAAATCCAGCATGTGCTGTCTGCTCTTGATCAGTTGGGCAGCCTGCTTGATAACACCAAAGAGGGAAGTGAACCGTGGGACCAATACGCAAACCGCTGCCACGAACTCAGCGCCCGCCTAACCCTTATCAGCGCTGATTATTTTGATGATATCCCGGCAGAGGATTTGCGTTATACCCACTGGTTTGAACGAACCGAACGTAATTTCTCCCTGTTTGCCACCCCCATTGACGTGGCCCATGAACTGCAGTCCACCCTCTATGCCTCAGTGGCGGCCTGCGTATTTACCTCCGCAACCCTGACCACTGGAGGCAGTTTCTCTTTTTTGCGCAAGCGGCTGGGCCTGCCTGAAAACACCCGTACCCTTTCCTTTCCGTCCCCTTTTGACTATCCGGGCCGGACCCTGCTCTATCTACCGCAAGCACATTTCCCTGAGCCCGCAGCGCCAAGCTACCCTGAAATGGTGCAGGAGGAGCTCCGTCAACTGCTTGAACTCTCCCAGGGAAGAGCCTTACTCCTGTTCACCTCATTTAAAGCCATGGAAACCGCCTACTACAGCTTAAAAGACCAGCTTCCCTACCCGCTGTTTATCCAGGGTGAAGCACCGCGTCATACGCTGCTCAAACGGTTCAGCCAGGAGGTTGACTCGGTGCTTTTTGCGGTCTCAAGTTTCTGGGAGGGGGTTGACATTCCAGGGGAATCGCTGAGTTTGGTGATCATTGACAAATTACCGTTTGAAGTACCCAGCGACCCTGTTATTATGGCCCGGATGAATCGTATCAAGGCCAGTGGGGGGAACCCGTTTTTCGATTTCCAGGTACCCAGAGCCATCCTCAGCCTGCGCCAGGGTGCAGGACGATTGATGCGCTCTACCAGTGACAGCGGTGTCATTGCGATTATGGATATCCGGCTGTTCACCAAAGGCTATGGCAAACGGTTTCTTCAAAGCCTCCCCCCAAGCCCGATCACACGAGATTTGCAGCAGGTTGCTGATTTTTTTACTTTTCTGAGCACAGATACAACTCCAAAAGCATGAATACTATTAAAGAACAGGCAGCAGCCGTTAATACGCAAGTGGAATCAGCCATCAGGGCAGATCTGGAGCAAACGCTGAGAGGCTGCGACTCTTTACTTCAAGAGATCATCAACTACGCTGTTTTCAGTGGTGGTAAACGGATTCGTCCCTTTCTGGTAACCCTCTGCTCACGGCTGTGTGGACGCGATGATATCGAGCTGTACAGGCTTGCCAGCGGATTTGAATATCTCCATGTGGCAAGCCTTATCCATGATGACATCATTGACAATGCCCAAACCAGGCGGGGCAGGAAATCGCTGGTTGCCAAGTACAGCACAACTGCTGCAATCCTGGCCGGGGACTGGCTGCTTTCCCGCAGCATGTATATCATTGGTGAGCTGTGCGGCCACCAGGGGCTGGCTGTTTTCTGCCGTGCTACCGAGGGCATGGTGGATGGCGAGTTTCTCCAGCTTCGCTGTGTGGCCGATCCCGGCACCACAGAAGAACAGTATTTTCAGATCATTCGGTGCAAAACCGGTAACCTGATCTCCTCCACCTGTACCATAGGTGCCATTTACGCTGGCGCTTCCGAAAAACAGCAGGAGGCCCTGTACCAATATGGAGATAACATTGGTGCAGCCTTTCAGGTTATCGATGACCTGCTTGACTACCAGGGCGATGCGCAGCAGACTGGCAAGGCCGTGGGCAACGACTTTATTGAAGGCAAGCTCACCCTGCCGTTAATCCACACACTCGCCCAGGCCCATGGCAGCGATAAACAACGAATTGGTGAGCTTATAAACGGAGATCGAACCCAAACGGACGCCTATGAGCAGCTCTACCATCTCATGGAAAAATATGATGGCTTTACCTCCGCCCGAACAACGGCCACCCAGCTGGTGCAGCAGGCAGAGCAGGCACTGGAAATATTCTCGTCCTCGCCGGATCAGGAAAGCTTGAGCGCCCTGCATGCGGTTGCCCAATACATCCTGCACCGAAATAGATAATCCCCATGCGACACTCCTTTTTTGCTCTCATCAGGTTTACATGCACACTCCTGCTTATCTTTTTTGTTGCTGGAAGTAGATTAACCCATGCAGCTGTCAAAGAGCCCACAGTCCATGAACTGGTCATTGTTTTTGAAGAACCTGCCCCGCCTGAGGGAGTAACAACTGAAATCGAGGCGCCCCAGGAGCAGCAGGAGAGGCCACTGCCTGCCAGGGAGAAACAGCTCCCCCAGGTGGCTATTATTATTGATGACATGGGCTACCATGACCAACTTGGGAAAAAGCTGCTCGGGCTGGATATGAACTTGAGTTATTCCTTTCTCCCCCATGCTCCGTTCACCAGGGAGCATGCCCAAATTGCCAAGGATATGGGACGCGATATCCTGGTACACATCCCCATGGAACCCAAAGATCCCAAATGGAACCCAGGCAGGCAAGCGCTTTATGTCCAGGATAGCCAGGAGCAAATCAGAGAAAAAACCAGACAGCTGATCAGCCTGGTGCCCCATGCCACAGGAGCGAACAATCACATGGGGTCACGCTTTTCCGAGGAGAGCAAAGCCATGGAGATCGTGCTTGAGGAACTCAAGCGCAACAACTTCTTTTATATCGATTCGTTCACCACCGTCAATTCACAGGGGCTGGAGGTGGCAGGTAAACTTGGCATTCCCACCAACCGACGTCATGTCTTTCTTGATAATGTGCATGACCCTGAAAAAGTCTGTGCCCAAATTCTAAAGCTGGTCAAACTTGCCCGGGAAAAAGGTTCCGCCATTGGTATCGCACATCCCAGCAGCGCCACACTTGACGGATTGCTGCAATGCGAGAACAACCCGCTCGCCTCGGTTACAATTGTTGGCGTCCACCATCTCGTTCAATAATGGAGTGTGCCATTTTTTGGAGATGACGTTTAGAGAGAGCCTGGCCAGCCTACCGGCTACACAGCAAGGTTTGGCATCTGAAAGAAAATGTTCTCCTCCTTACCCTCCATTTCTGTAACCTGTACTTCGCTTTGACCAGCGAGATATGCAATCACCTCCTGGACCAGGTGTTCTGGTGCCGAGGCACCGGCAGTCACTCCAACCCGTCCGACCCCTGCAAGCCAATCTTCTTCAATCTCATCGGCCTGGTCAATGAGGTACGCTTGAGTGCCCTGCTGTTGGGCCACCTCTCTCAAGCGGTTAGAGTTTGAGCTGTTTTTTGATCCCACCACAAGCACCAGTTCTGTGTGCTCTGCAAGCGTTCTTACCGCATGCTGGCGATTGGTGGTTGCATAACAGATATCAGAACGCTCAGGAGCATTGCTCTCTGGAAATCGGTTATGGATGGCAGCAAAAATATCCTTGGTGTCATCCACGCTCAGTGTTGTCTGGGTAACGTATCCCACCCTTGTTTCATCAGCGACTTGAAGCTTTTCCACTTCTGCAACGTTGGACACCACATGCACCACTCCCTTAGCATGACCACAGGTCCCTTCAACCTCGGGATGGCCCTTATGGCCTATCACCAGCACCTCATACCCAATCTTGTTGAGGCGGCTCACCCTTCTGTGGACCATGGCAACCAGGGGACAGGTGGCATCAATTGCACCAAGACCGAGTTCTGCAGCCCTTTGCTCCACCACAGGTGAAACACCATGGGCACTGAAGATCACCACTGCACCCCGGGGGATATCCTCTAACTGCTCAACAAAAACAGCCCCCTTCTGCGTAAGCTCAGCAATAACATGGGTATTGTGTACAATCTCGTGCAACACATACACAGGTGCGCCGTGCAACTCTAACGCCTGATTGACAATCGCAATGGCCCTGTTAACGCCAGCACAAAACCCTCTTGGACGTGCCAGAAATATTTCCATTATTTCCTGTTCCTTTGCTCATACCTTAACAAGGCTGCTCAAATGAGCAGCCTTTGGTACTGAGAGAGCTGTTTATCAGTCTTCTGATTTTTTCAGTGCATCGCTGATAGAAAGCGCATATGGATGGTGCTTACGCAGGAACACCGGCATGGTATTTCGCGCGTTGCGGGCTGCATCCAGGGAATCGTAAATGCCGTAATACACGAACAGGGTGGGCGGTGTGACCTTCTTACGCAGAATATACAGCTTATCCTTAAGAGAATAATACGCATCCTGAACCAGCATCTTTTTCAGGTTGATCTCTGCCTGTTGGGAGGTCAACATCATGAGCTGGATGGTATACCCGCCATGGAGCGCTTCAGCAACCCAGCTGGCACTGGCTCTTCTTCGCTCCCGGAACACCTGCTCTGCATCCCGCCCCTTGACCACAATCCTTGCAGGAGAGGGTGAGGGAGCAACCTTTTTTTCTGCCGCTTGAACGAGTGAAGGCTTTGGTGCTGCCTGCTCACCCTGTGGAGCATCAGGTAAGCGCTTCTTTCCTTCGGGTCGTATAATAATCACTTCAGGTTCTGTACGCTCCTCAGTTTTTACCTCCTGAAGAGCCGGTGTTTTAGCTTCAGGGGCAAGCGTATCAAGGGGTTTAGCAATGTGTTCCTGCTCAGCCTCAGGCTCAGGCACCGGAACGGTTACCGGCTTTTCATCTTTTATCTGCTCTGCAGGTTCGCCCACATCCGGGATAACAGGTTGCTCGTCTTCCACTCCAAGCACTTCCTGCTGTTCCTCTGCAGGAGGTTCTAGTGGTGCCACAACCGGTTGAGCTGGTTCAGAAGTCTCTATTACAGCAGTTTGGGGCGGTTCATTCTTCACCGGCTCAATGATCGGGATTGCTGCTTGCTGCTCCTCAATCACCGGTGCGGGGTCTTCGCCAGCGGACAAGAGCATGACGAGCAAAGCGATTAACACAAGAGCGCCACCACCAGCTCCGGCCAGCACCTTGTTTTCTTTCAACAGCTCGACAATGCCACCTGCGCGTTCAGTGATGCCGGAAACAACACCTGTCCCCTTCTTCACCTCTTCATCGTCCACGGAAACATGGTCAAGCAGCACCATGAACGACTCATCTGTACAGGAATTCTGGAGGGATTCTTCGGCCAGGATATTGACCATGCGGATGTTCCCCTGGGATGAGGTATGAATTTTCCCTATAACCCCTTCAGAGAAAAAATCCTCCTGCTGTGCCAAGGACAGGCCCGCTGAGCCAAGCCTGAACATGAGGTACTCGCCGGTTTCTTCCTCTGTCAATGGCTCAAGGTAGTGTCCGGAATCAATATCTGCATTTGCACAATAGATGGAGAGCTGGTCAAGGTTTCCATCAAGGCCGGGGCGACCGGCAAGCACAATACGCAGCACATCAATATCATCGGCCTCGCATAATGAGCACAGCATCCGCTCAAGGGTGGCAAGGAAAAGTTTTTCCGCCTCATCAACGATGAGCAGAACTTTCTTGTTCTTTTGCCGACGCTTATCCAGCAGGCCGTTAAGCTCATGCAGAAAATTGACCGACTCGTGGCTTCCAGCTGGCTGCATGCCAAGGTCTAAACAGATGACTCTGAGCAAGTCATCAAAGGAACCAATGGGATTATCCAGATAGATAACTTCAAAATTCTCAGGAACTTTTTCTCTCAGTCGTTTGCAGATGAGCGTTTTACCTGCCCCTTCAGCACCAATGAATTTGGTCAACGGTTTCCCTTTAACAACCTCACTGATTAAAGCCTGACAAACGTCCTCCCGCCGAGCACCTGAGTAAAATATCGTTACATCAGGCTCTTCTCTAAACGGTTCATGTTGCAGATTAAAATGTTCCAGATACATATATATTTGCGAGTTGAGTGATCGTAATTGTTACGTTGAGCAGCCCATGGCGATCGAACAACACCAAAGACGTAAATTTGGATAGTTTATCATAAGTCATGCGATTATCAATGACTTAGCCTGTTGTGTACACTTCTTTTTTACTATTTGAAATACTTTTTCCTTTTTAGTAACTATTATATCCGTACAAAAATATAATTTTCCCTTTGGATAGAGCTGCTCCCTGTCACCTGAGCCTGGACAATCATCACCCTTACCCCAAGAAAAACGAATTTCCGGAAAACAGAATTCGCTTATCCGGAAAAAACTTGCAGATACTTTTTTTCTTCCTGTTTCCCCTGCATCTCTAAAAAAAATAACAAGGAAAAACAACATTATACGGAAACACTGCTTTTTCTATTATTTGGGCCCGAATCATGCATTATGAATTTAAACCATAGCAACCATAACACATCAAAAGAGATTCTAACCATCTCAACTAAAACAAAGGAGCCAATATGAAAACAGTAAAAATGACCCTGCTCGCGACAACAATGTCGTTCTTTTTTGCAATGAACAGCTACGCCCTCCCAACAGCAGATGATGAAGTAACGTTAACCGATAGCTTTGGCAGTGTAAACGGAGGAGAGTTCAATGTTTTTGTAAACGATTCTACAGAAGTTAACTATATCAGCTTTTGCCTCGAAAAGCATGAATACGTCAGCATGGGCACACCTTATACTATCTCCAGTGTAGCGGATTATGCTGAGAATGGGGGTGAGGGAGCCGTAGACGATAAGGATTACGTCAGCGACGCAACCAAATGGGTTTTTTGGAATTATCTGTTCAAAGGTACATTTGGAGATAGATCAGAAGAGTTGGCAAACAACGTTCAAAACACAATCTGGTTTCTGGAAGAAGAAATAACTCTAGCTGAAATGGGAGATGCTTCCGCAACCTGGTACAGTACTAATGTAGCTGTTGTCACCGATTATACCATTTCTGGAACAGTCAAAGTGCTCAACTTGAAGGATGATAATGGTATCTATAAACAGAGTCAACTGATTGGAGAAGTTCCCGAGCCATCAACAATGCTGCTTTTCGGAACAGGCTTAGCAGGTCTGGCAAGCTTTGCCCGCAGAAAAAGATAATAACGTATTAAATACTTCTCATTTTTTCATGTTCACAAGCAGGCCGTATTGGCCTGCTTTTTTTATTTCTGTTGATTTCCTGCACGATCAAGTATGGTACCCTGATCGTATAGATATAATGGGCACGAACATTTTTCCCTAGTCAACAACACTTTATGCCTGTTTTTCGCCTTTCCGGAAAATACATATTCCCTCCAACTCACCTTGCCGAACCTGACGGACTCCTTGCCATCGGAGGCGATCTCTCACCGGCAAGGCTCATAACAGCCTACGCCAACGGTATTTTTCCCTGGTACTCAGGAGATGATCCGATTCTGTGGTGGTCACCAGCTCCGCGGTTAGTCCTGTTTCCTGAGGAATTTCATCTTCCCAGAAGTCTTCAACGAACCATCAACAGGCAACGGTTCAACGTTACTGCTGACAGAGCTTTTGCTGAAGTCATCGCCTCTTGCGCCAACGCACCCCACCGAAAAGAACAGGGAACCTGGATTACCCCAGCCATGCAGCAGGCTTACAGCACACTCCATGAGCTTGGTTTTGCCCACTCCATTGAAAGCTGGCAGGATGGGGAACTTAGCGGTGGCTTATACGGGGTATGCATCGACAACTTCTTTTTTGGTGAATCCATGTTCACCAAAGTAACGGATGGGTCCAAGGTCGCTCTGGCAGCTCTTGTTGCAGCAGCTCCAAAGCTGGGTATCAACATCATTGATTGCCAGATGACCACTGCTCACCTGCTCCGTTTTGGAGCCCGAGAAATTTCCAGGGAAGTGTTTCAAGAGCAGCTTGAGGCCAACATCGATCAATGCAGGCCTCAAAAAAAATGGTGTCTGTAAGCTCAACAAAGGTGGAAACCTGAGACACGGCCATTACAGATCCATACCAAAATCAAACCGTACTGCTGATTTACTAAAATGCCGGTTAATCTTTTTTAACCCATATAAATCGGCTACCGTAAAAGTAATCTCCCAATCACCAAGCTGAGAAGCTCCACGACCAAGAAAGACAATATCTTCCACCTTCATTTCTTCCGGAGCCACAGAAAGCAACATAAACAACCGATTGCGATTCACCTCCATCACGAGCAGCTTTTGTGGTTTATCAATCCTGGTTCCTTTCAACTTCCAGCGCACCTCAACCGCATCTTCCCGCTGAAAGGTAATCCGCTGGAGCTGCTCACATTCCTTACGGTGGAGTGACAGTCCCCGCTCACTCAGCAAACCAATAACGCCCTTATCAAGCGGCGTTGGTTTACAGCATGCTGAAGATTTCATCACCGCCGGGTCCAGGGTGTCCAGATCAACCCGGTTGAATTCCCCGGTTGGCCGATAAAGGGTCGGACGCCCGACATACAGCCCATTTCGTATTTCATAGATCAACTCACGCAGTCGAATTCGACCAATACCAAGTTCAAGAAACAGTTCATCCAGCGATTCCAGGTTAAAGTATACGAACACATCTCGCATTTCCGGCTTTTCAATGACTTCAAAGGGGACACCATAGCGACGCATCTCCTGACGCAGCACTGAGGCACCGATCTCAGAAAGCACCGTATCCCGGCGCATGCGAAACGCTTTGGCCAACTCGGAACGGGCACGGGGGGTCTGACATTTTTTCTGACTGGAGACATCAAAGTTCACCGGCTTGTCCTGACGGAGCACCTTAACCACGTCACCGTCCTTGAGTACCGCATCAATGTCGACCCGACGATTACCAATCATACCACCCACACAGGTGTGACCGATCGCAGTATGAACACGGAAAGCAAAATCAAGCACCACCGAGTTGACCGGAAGGCAAACTAAATCCCCCTGGGGAGTGTAGGTGTAAATTTCCTTTCTGCCCCTTGCAGCAATGAGATCCCGGTACGATACAGATTCCTCGTTTCCCAGAATATCAAACATCTCCTGCACTTCTTTAGTAAAGCGGGCGGCAGTCTTCCCGCCTTCCGTCCAATCCCGCATCAGCCCCCGTTGTGCATGGCGGGCCATCCCTTCAGTTCTGATTTTAAACAGGTATTTCCGGCCGCCTATATTTGCCCGTGCATGAAGTCCCTGGTAACCGGAAGGTTTGGGATTGGCAATGAAATCACGAATGGTCCGTGGTATGGGCGGGTAAATAAAGTTCAGTACCCCCAGGGCGCTGTAGCAATCTTTACGCTGGGGCACGAGCACCAGAATCTCCTGGGGAGTTTCGATCTCCTGAATCAATATCCGATTACGGAGGTCATAATAGCCCCACAGCCCCTTTGTTCTAAGCCGTATCTCATTTTCAATTCCCGCCTCCTGCAAGGTCTGACTGGCATGTAATACGATATCCTGGGCAGCCGTATCGTTTTGGAGCTTGTTTATTTTTGTCTGGAGCTTACTCCCCTGACGTGGGTACTTGTACGCCAATGCCAGGTTATACAACTCACGCTTGATATCAAATAACCCCAGGATGGTTGCCAAAGGTGCGTAAATATCCAGCGTTTCAGCGGCGATCTTCTGCCGTTTATGGCGTGGCATGGAAGAGAGGGTACGCAGATTGTGGAGCCGGTCGGCCAGCTTAACCAGCATCACCTCAAGCCGTGAGGCTGTTCCGCTGAATATCTTACGATGGACAAGCTTCTTAAAGGTCTGCTTATCTCCTGAGTAGTTGGTAACCTTGGTGCATCCATCAACGATGGCCTCAACCCGCCGTCCAAAATGCTGCCTGATGGTATCGTTGGTTATGGATTCCACATCCTCAACCGTGTCGTGCAACAGGGCCGCAGCCAGCATCTTCGCATCAAGAATATCAAGCTCTTCAGCAAGTATCTGCGCAACACTGCATGGATGCATGATGTATGGATCACCGGAACGACGCCATTGATTGCCATGGGCCTCAAGGGCAAACTCCAAAGCGTCCCAGAACACCTTGGTTTCTTTTCCGGTACCAATATACCCTTCCATGACCTTTTTATAGGTCGCTATGTCAAATGAAGAGGATCCCATTATGTTAGTCAAACTGACCGTCTGTATCGCTATTTTCTTTTTTTATATCATTTATGGTGTAGGATATCGGTAATTATGCACTTAATCAACAAGCACACGCTCTCTCCTGTATCCTCCAGCCAACACAGGCCTGCAGTGTAGCAGATTGTCCACATCCAACAAAGAATTTTTCTCATTTCCCTTCAATCCAATGACAAATGACCAACGATGAGCAGAAAACGAGCACAACGCATAAAGGCTAAAACTGTACGAAAAAAAATGGCAAAAACCCATCGGCCAGGAGGAAAGAAAACATACGGTCATCAAGGGCGGATACGCTCTTTCCTCACAAAAAGAGCTAAACTCCAGTCACTTACTGAAATCTCAACGGGTCTTGGATTACAAAAAAAAGACCGCCCCCAACTGTTATCGCTCCTCACAGAGATGGTAAAGAGCGGTAAGATACGCAAAAAAGGCAAACGGTTTGGTTATGCTGGCGGGGCACAAGGTGAGAAAGGTCTGATAAAGGCAACTCTGGACCTGACCAGCAGGGGGTTTGGTTTTGCCACAGTCGAAAACCAGCCTGCCACAGAAAAAGATATCTTTATCGCTGCCCGTGATCTCAACGGGGCCAGCCAGGGTGATACTGTGCTGGTGGCTCTCACAGACTTTTCGCGAGGCAGGAAAGAAGGCCGGGTTGAGCAGATCGTCTCCCGTGCAGTGACAAGCCTTTGCGGGATATTTACCAGCAGCGGCAGTGGTGGTTACGTAACCCCGGACAATGACCGCTTGCCCTACACAATCATGATTGACAAACACAACACCCTGGATGCAAAAGATGGCACCATTGTTTGCGTTACAATTGTTGATTACGGCAAGGATGGTCAAAACCCCAGCGGAAAAGTGATTGCAATTCTGGGTGATCCCTATGATCCAGCCGTGCAAATAAACCTGGCCATTGCTGAGCATAACCTGAGAACCTCCTTCCCCGAAGAGGTTCAAAAGGAAGCCGAGCATCTGCAACCGGTGACCCAATGCGAGGATGACAGGGAAGACCTGCTTGGGATTCCCCACGTTACCATTGATGGAGCTGATGCCCGCGATTTTGATGATGCGATCTGTGTGGAAAAAGATGACAAGGGGTTCACCCTGTATGTTTCCATTGCTGACGTCAGCCATTACGTAGTACCAGGGTCAGCCATAGATAAAGAAGCTTATCAGCGGGGCACCAGCGTGTATCTGCCGGACCGTGTGCTGCCCATGCTGCCGGAACGGCTCTCCAACGACCTTTGCTCGTTAGTCCCAGACCAACCAAGACCTGCCTTTACCGCCATCCTCAGCTTTGACCTTACAGGAAAGCGGGTGGGAGAACGTTACACCAAAAGCCTCATCCAGAGCCGGCAACGTTTTACCTACTCTACAGTAAACAGCATCCTCTATCTTGAAGATCAACAGCAGCGAGATAAGTTTGCCGAGCTGCTCCCCATGCTGGAAAACGGGAAACAACTGGCTGCACTCTTATCTGAGCAGAGGACCAAACGCGGGAGCCTTGGTTTTAACATCCCGGAGCCATCCATCCAGATTGAACAAGGTGCAATAGCAGGCATCAGCGCAAGTCAACGAAACCAGGCGCACATGCTTGTCGAGGAATGCATGCTGGCTGCCAATGAGGCAGTTGCAGCAACATTGCACAGAGCTGAACGCAGTGTCCTTTTTCGCATCCATGAAGCCCCTGATCCCGCTAAACTGGAGAGCTTTATGGAGGTGTGCAAGGCGCTTACCGTTACCCTCCCAAAAGGAAAAAAAAATCCATCCTGGTTTGCCCAGATTATCAGGGAAACAGCAAACACTGAGCGGGAATATGTGGTCAACAACCTCCTCCTGCGAACCATGCAGCAGGCAAGGTATGCTGAGGAAAACAGTGGCCATTTTGGGCTGGCAGCAGAATATTATCTCCACTTCACCTCGCCCATCAGGCGTTATCCCGACCTCATCGCCCACCGGGCACTGCAGGCCTTTTTGCTCAGGCAACAGGATGGTCTCCACCTGCTCCCCCAAGTAAACGGAGCACACGCCCTGGTCGAAGCAGGTAAGGAACTCTCCCAATGCGAGCGCAAGGCCATCAAGGCTGAACGCAGTGTCCATTCACGGCTCGCGGTTCTCTTTATGCGGGATAAAATTGGTCAGCAGTTCACCGGTATCGTTTCCGGTATTTCATCATTTGGAATGTTTATTGAGCTGGAAAACTCTTTCATCAGCGGAGCTGTCCCGCTCAGTTCAATGGGCCACGATTATTTCCTTCACGATGCAAAACGTCACCGGCTGCTTGGTGAGCGTACCCACATTATGTATCAGCTTGGAGACCGGCTTGAAGTGGTGCTGGAAGATACGGACATCATCAACAAAAGAATCACGTTTTCCCTTAGCCAGACAAACAAGGCAGATGAGACAAGTTACCAATGAAGCAACGCTCCAGTAACATCACTTTCCCTTGACGAAGCACAGCTTTTTAAATAAAACCCTTTTCAAGAAAGACGTACCGTTGATAACCTGTACCTCCCCTGCGAGGAAGGCAACGGGTATTTTTTCATTTTTGGGATAACCAATTATTGTAATATAAACAGTTGAATACTTGAGGTAGCATCATGGAAGAAGCAGGATTTATCAGCTCTATCTGGGGGAATCTATTCCTTCGTGGACTTTTTATAGGTTTGGCAATTGCGCTTATTCTCTGGGTACGAGGATTGTTAAAAACCCGTGAGCTTTCCGCCAACTTAAAAAAGTTGCGAGAGCATCTCCACACCAAGCTTGAAATTGATTCAGAGGAAAATGAGCGCCGCAAAGCGGAAATGGATAAAATCAAACAGGAGCGCGATAACCTGCGTAATATGGTTCAGGTGCTCAATCAAAAACCTGGTCGCCCAGAGCTGCGCCAGACCCAGGTGTACCAGAAAGCTGTGGAGATCATGTTTGAAAAATCCCCCGGCTTTGCTCCTGCCTGGCAGATCACCCTCAAAGAGGCAGAAGAGGAAATTAAGCAGGCAGAAAAAGGCATTATTCCATTTTTCAAGCGCATGACCGGCAATCCGGGCTCACCCAAACGGCATCTGGAAATAGAGGACAATACCGGCAACTGATCGTGCCTGTACTCCATCTTTCTGGGAACCTTTTACCAAGGTTCCCAGTCATCTTCCTGTGTTATCATCTTAAGCTCTTCTCTCTTTTCGCAATCATTCATGACCACAGCTCATTCCACTAACGCACAGCACATTACTGCCATTATTTTAGTTCGTCCAAAGTACCCGGAAAACATAGGTGCTGCAGCGAGGATTGCCTATAACTTTGGCATGCACAAGGTAATCGTTGTCAGTGATTTGAAGTTCGAAAAAGAGCGGATACTAAAGATGGCCACCCATAAAGCAGCCCACCTTATTCATGAAATGGAGATATGCGCAACAACGGCTGAAGCGGCCAAACCTTTTCAATTCATCGTTGCGACCACTGCCAGACAGGGCAAACAACGTCCCCAGGAAATGAGCCCGCGCCAGGTGATGAAAGCATTTGCACCGCTTGCAGCGCAGAACAATACGGCCATTATGTTTGGCCCGGAAAGCACTGGGCTGACGAACGAAGATATCGACCTGTGTCAGTTTACGTCAACCATTCCAACTGCAGGGTTTTCCTCGGTCAATCTCGCCCAGGCAGTAGCCATTCATTGCTACGAACTCTACGCCGCAATGCCAGGCACCACTATTCCTGATGAGCACCCACAGGAGTATGCCAACTCCTTTGACCTGGAAGGAATGTATGCACATATTGAACAGGCGCTGGAACAGGTTACCTTTCTTCAGGACACCAACCGTGTGTACTGGATGCGCAACGTTCGCCAGTTTTTGAGCAGGGTTAAAATCAAAAAACGAGAGGCCAGCATGATCCGTGGCATTTGTAGAAAATTCCTTTGGCATCAAACCAGGGGACCAGCTCCCACCAAGTGAATCGGTCAACAGAAAAATTGACCAGGACGCTCTTTACACTCCCTTCAGAGGGCAGTTGTCGCAATCAGGGGTACGCTTACGACAAAAATCCTTGCCCACCTGTACCAGAAGTGCATGGTATTCATTAAAGACCTCCGCGTCCTGCGGGAGACTGTCCATAAAAAAATCCTGAACGGTCTGATAATCGACAGCTCCGTCAATAAGCTGGTGCCGAAACAGAACACGACAGGTATAGGTATCAACCACAAAAACAGGTAGTCCAGCCGCATACAGGCAAATGGTATCAGCTGTTTCAGGTCCAACCCCTTTTACACCAAGGAGACTTTTACGGAGCTCTTCAAGTGGCCTGTCTAAAAACGCATCAACAGTGCCAAAACTGGCCACCGTTCTACACAAATTCATGAGCCGCCCTGCCTTAATGTTATAATAGCCAGCAGGGCGAATGTACGCAGCAAGAAGATCCACAGGGAGGTCTACCAGCTTACCCAAATCCAGCACCCCTGCTCCCTTCAACGCATCAAGGGCCTTCTCCACATTACGCCAGTTCGTGTTTTGGGTGAGGATTGCCCCCACCATAATTTCAAAAGGTGTCTCAGCAGGCCACCAATGCTGGGGGCCATAATGATGAAAAAGACGCTCATACATTTCGTACAGCGTATCTCCACTCATGATGGGCAGCTAATCTCCCAGGCAGATGCCAATTTCCCTGGCGGTTAAGACTTTATCACTGGTAAGATCAACTTTCTTGCGCTTGCAAATCGCATCCGCAATAGGTACCGCAGACATGGTGGGCGGAGTCCAGGCAACCATGTGATCAAACTGTTCAGCCTCTGCCATGCGGACAGCAGCGGCACCAAAACGAAGCGCCAGCAGGCGGTCAAAAGTGGTTGGCGACCCACCACGCTGTAAGTGCCCAAGGGTAAGCGACCTGGTATCCTTACCAAGCCGGTTGCGAATCTCACCAGCTACCCAGTTACCCACACCACCAAGCACGACCTCTTCACGACCCAATTCACCTCTCCCCTTGTTAAAAACTTCTCCTCCTTCTGAGCTGGCGCCTTCCGCAACCACAACGATGGAGTAATGTTTGCCATGGAGCTCGTTATCTGCGATTTTTTCACACACCGCATCCAGGCTAAAAGGAATCTCTGGCAGTAAAATAGCGTCAGCTCCACCGGCAACACCTGAATAGAGTGCGATCCATCCAGAATCTCGCCCCATCACCTCAACCACCATCACCCTGTCATGGGATTTGGCTGTGGAGTGTAACTTATCAATGGCATCGGTGGCGGTGGAAACGGCGGTATCAAACCCAAAGGTGCGGTCTGTGGCTTCCAGATCATTATCAATGGTCTTGGGGACTCCGATAACAGGCATCCCTTTCCTGGCAAATCGGTGTGCAATCTCCAGGCTGCCATCACCGCCCACAGCAATGTGACATAAAAACCCCATGCGCTGAAAACTCGATAAAATCTTATCTGAAAGATCAACCACCTGCAGCTCGCCAGCCAGGTTTTCCACAGGCATGGCAAATGGGTGCCCTTTGTTGGTTGATCCCAAAATTGTTCCCCCAACAGGAAGAATCCCTTCCACAGCTTCTGGAGTGAGCCGAACCAGGTCATCGTGATCAAGCAGCCCCCCGTAGCCAGAACGACTCCCGTATACTTCCCATCCCTTACGGGTTGCAGCTTTCACCACAGCAAAAATCACCGCATTTAACCCGGGAGCATCACCACCACCGGTTGATATCAATATTTTTTCACGCATAACAGTCTATAGAAAAAATTTTCGTTGCAGTAAAACTTTGTTCTCCAAGGCTCAACAGAGACCTCTCCCTTAAGTGTAGAGAGTGTTTGCCCATTTGACAACATCTTTTCCCTGCAAGATGCATAGAGTACCAATCCAGGTAATTATCCCAGTAACCGCATTACACCAGAAGTGCTTTTATCTTTACCTGGAAGAGGGTAAAGGCACCAGGAATACAGCGAGATGAATGTATTGAAGTGGCAAAAGTGTTTGGCCTCTTTATTGACTTTTTTCAGCAACAGCCTTAAGGTCTACTGCGTGTTAGAAGATACGCCCTCAAAAGGCTTAAGAAAGAAAACCTAGGAGGTATGAATGTTTGAAGTTACCGAGTCAGCGATGAACAATCTTAAAACCTATTTAGAGCAAAACAGCATTGACTCTGCTGTACGTATTGCCCTGATGCAGGGTGGCTGAGCTGGCCCATCACTGGGATTGGCTCTGGATGAGCCAAAAGAAAATGACAAGTCCTTTGAAGAAGGTTCAATAAAATTTTTGGTTGAAGACTCTCTTTTGACAACCTGTGGAGCGATAAAGGTTGACTTTGTCGAGGCAGGATACCGTTCAGGATTCTCCATCACATCAACCAACCCTGTAGGTGGCGGCGGCTGCAGTTCTGGTTCCTGTTCTTCAGGTTCCTGTGGCGGCTGATATTGCCCACCACTCTGGATAAAGCCTCTGCCCCATGGGCAGGGGTTTTTTTGTTGCAACATCATGGCCTCCATTGTTTTGCAGAAACAGGGTAATCATTGTGCAGAATTACGTACACAGGAGACATGCTGTCTGCAATCACGGACAAAGCCGCTGCAAAACTGCGCAATGAGTGCACAACAAGAGGTTAAGCAATGCTTGAAGTTACTGACAGTGCAACAGCAAGTCTTAAAGAGTATGTCCAGGAGTTTGATTACAACAAGCCCATCCGCATCACCATCATGCGGAAACAGGGTTGCTCTGGTGTGGGGCTTGGACTGGTTTTTGATGACCCAAAAGAGAGTGACAAAACTTTTAGTGTGGACATCATGACCTTTGTTGTTGAAGAAAAGCTCCTCAACATCTGTGAAGGTATTAAGGTGGATTTCATCGATCTGGGTACCCGCAAAGGCTTTGTTGTTAGCTCACAGGTTCCCATAGAAGGTGCAAGCTGCGGAAACTGCACAGGAGAATGTGAAGAGTAAACTCCTGCGCGTAACTCTTTCCTGAATCCGTGACGGTTTAGAGCCTGATTCTTCATAAGGTATTGATATACTCACTGTATACTCAATTACGTTACCGCCTTGTATCTGTACTGTTTTTGCATGCTCACGGATGCAGGTCTTTTTAAAAGCCCCTGCTCTTTTTAGGTTTTCCCATAAAAAAAGCAGGGGCTTTTTTCTGTTTAAATCCCTCCATAAAGAGGTGCCAAAATCTTGACACCCCATGTTTCATCCTTATTTTCTCTCCTGAATAAACAAAAGTATATCCCAACCAGGGAAAATAAGGAGAAAAACAATGCAGCTGGATAAATTTACCCTTAAATCACAAGAGGCTATCCAAAATGCCCATAACCTTGCTCAAAGCAGAGCACATCAGGAAATCCAACCGGAACACCTGCTTAAGGTCATTCTTGAGCAACCGGAAGGGGTTGTGGTTCCGGTTTTACAAAAAATGGGTGTTACCCCAAGCGTAGTCCTTGCCGAGACCAATACGCTTATCAACGAGTTACCCCAGGTCAGTGGCAGCGCAGCAAACCAGAGTTACCCATCGCAGAAATTTCGGGCACTGCTTGAGCAATCCTTTAAAACCGCCAGCAACATGCAGGATGAGTACGTCTCTCTAGAGCATCTCTTTCTCACCATGCTTGCAGACAGCAGCCTGAAAGTGACCACCATGCTCAGCCGCCTGGGCGTGACCAGCGGTGCTTTTTTGCAAGCGCTTATGTCGGTCCGCGGCAACCAGCGGGTAACTGACCCATACCCGGAAGAAAAGTATCAGGCCTTGGAGAAATACGCAAAGAACCTTACCGATGTAGCCCGCCAGGAAAAACTTGACCCGGTTATTGGCAGGGATGAGGAGATCAGGCGTATTATCCAGGTGCTTTCACGAAGGACCAAAAACAATCCAGTGCTCATCGGGGAACCAGGGGTTGGAAAGACGGCCATTGTCGAAGGCCTTGCGCAACGGATTGTTAACGGAGACATCCCGTCCACCCTGGAAGGGAAACAGGTTATCTCGCTTGACCTTGGTGCGCTGGTTGCCGGAGCAAAATACCGTGGTGAATTTGAAGATCGCCTCAAGGCAGTGCTCAAGGAGGTGGAAAAACGAGCCGGGGAAATCATACTTTTTATTGATGAGATGCACACCCTGGTGGGAGCTGGAGCTGCCGAAGGTTCAATGGATGCCTCCAACATGCTCAAGCCAGCTCTTGCTCGCGGAGAACTCCATTGTGTGGGAGCCACTACTCTGGATGAATATCGTAAATATATAGAAAAAGATGCTGCCTTTGAACGAAGGTTCCAGCCAGTACTGGTTCAGGAGCCCAGCGAAGAGGATACGGTCGCTATCTTGCGCGGGATCAAAGAAAAGTATGAGGTGCACCACGGGGTGCGGATTCAGGATTCGGCCACTGTTGCTGCAGTATCGCTTTCCAATAGATATATCACAGATCGATTCCTGCCAGACAAGGCCATTGACCTTATTGATGAAGCAGCCTCAAGGCTGCGGATCGAGATCGACTCCATGCCCACCGAGATCGACCAGCTGGAGCGAAAAAAAATCAAACTGGAAATAGAACAGGAAGCCCTCAAAAAAGAAAGAGATAACGCATCAAAAGAGCGCCTGGAACAGCTGAAAAAAGAGCTGGCTAATCTGGATGACTCCCTCAATGCGATGAAAGGGCAATGGAGCCTTGAACGAGACATCATCGATTCGATCCGCAATGTAAAAGCGCAGATTGATGAAGCTCGAATGGAAGAGCAGCGAGCGGAAAGAAATGGCGATTTCAGCAAGGTAGCTGAAATACGCTATGGCAAGATTGTGCAGTTGGAGCAAGAACTGGAAGCAGCCAAGGCAAAACTCGGCGACATCCAGGAAAACAACCAGATGCTCAAAGAAGAGGTGGCAGAAGAAGATGTCGCTGCCGTGGTCGCTAAATGGACTGGTATCCCCGTGGACAAGCTCCTTGAAGGAGAGAAAGAAAAACTGGTTCAGGCAGACCAGGAGCTTGCAAAACGAGTCATTGGCCAGCAGGAAGCCATTGGTGCCGTAGCCAATGCAGTGAGAAGGGCACGTGCTGGATTGCAGGATCCGGATCGCCCCTTGGGCTCATTTATCTTTCTTGGTCCAACAGGGGTGGGTAAAACCGAACTTGCCAGATCTCTGGCAGATTTTCTGTTTGATTCCGAAACCGCGATGATCAGAATCGATATGTCGGAATACATGGAAAAGCATTCAGTCGCACGCCTCATAGGAGCACCTCCTGGTTACGTGGGCTACGATGAAGGTGGAATGCTCACCGAAGCTGTCCGCAGGCGTCCCTATTCGGTTATCCTGCTTGATGAAATTGAAAAGGCTCACCCTGATGTGTTTAATGTATTGCTCCAGGTGCTCGATGATGGCCGCATGACTGATGGCAAAGGAAGAACTGTTGATTTTAAAAACACCCTGCTTATCATGACCTCCAACCTTGGCAGCCACATTATAATGGAAATGGATCAGCGTGATCCCATTGGCATGCGGCAACAGATTGAAGATCTCCTGCATAAACAGTTCAGGCCAGAATTTCTCAACAGAGTGGATGAAATTATAACCTTCCATAGCTTGGAGCGCGACGATCTAGCAAAAATTGTTGCCATTCAGATTGCAAGAATGAGTAAACGCTTAGCTGAGCAAAAATACACAATAACCCTGACCAAAGAAGCTGCCGAGTTTCTGGTTACTGCTGGGTATGATCCAGCTTTCGGCGCAAGACCTCTAAAAAGGGCCATCCAGAGACATATTGAAGATCCTTTGGCCATGGAAATTCTTGAAGGAACATTCATCCCGGGTGATCATATTGTCGTCTCGGTTGACAACAGCCATCAATTAGCGTTTAACAAAGGGTAAACATATGGGTTTTGCTTTTCTCACAAGAAGAGCAAAACCGTTTCTCTAACATGGAATAGAGAGTGAAAACCTTGCTCAGCAAAGGAGAAAATCATGGCTTCAGATGTAGATGAATTGACAATAAATTATGAAGAGGACGGGCAGCTCATCGTGAAAGAGCTGGACAAAGAAATTCTTTCCAAAGGGGCCTGGACAACTATTTTGTATTGTTACCAGGAGTACAGCCGTGGAAAAGAAGCGTATGGCCCTGAAAAATACTCCATCCGCAGGTATCAAAAACGAAACGGGCAATATATTCCTAAATCAAAATTCAATATTTCCAGTGCAGCTCAGGCTGAAAAAATCATAGAAACGTTGTCCAAATGGACAAAAAAGTAATTGCAGCGTAAATCAGGCAAGCCAACAAAACACGAGTATACAGCAAGATAAAAAGGGGTAATATATTTCGTAACAAAAAGAGGAAACACTTTGCTCTTTTTTCATTGACGAAAGCATCCGATCCATGTAGATTGGCGCCTCGTTGCTCACAGCCCATCGCTGGAGCAAAAAGAAAACATCCGCTCAAACAAAAGTTTGCTTGACAGCACAACAAAACCAAAGTAGAGTGGCTGTCCTGCAGCGAATAGCTGCCAGGTGCTCAGAACGAACGCTGGCGGCGTGCTTAACACATGCAAGTCGAACGCGAAAGTTTTCTTCGGGAAACGAGTAGAGTGGCGCACGGGTGAGTAACGCGTAGATAACCTGTCTTCATGTTTGGGATAACCCACCGAAAGGTGGACTAATACCGGATGGTTAGCGGGTCTGAGAGGATGATCCGTCACACTGGCACTGAAACACGGGCCAGACTCCTACGGGAGGCAGCAGTGAGGAATATTGCGCAATGGGGGGAACCCTGACGCAGCGACGCCGCGTGAGTGAGGAAGGCCTTCGGGTCGTAAAGCTCTGTCAAGAGGGAAGAAATGCATAGAAGTTAATACCTTTTATGTTTGACGGTACCTCTAAAGGAAGCACCGGCTAACTCCGTGCCAGCAGCCGCGGTAATACGGAGGGTGCGAGCGTTGTTCGGAATTACTGGGCGTAAAGGGCGCGCAGGCGGCTTGGTAAGTCAGATGTGAAAGCCCACGGCTCAACCGTGGAAGTGCATTTGAAACTGCCAGACTTGAGTATCAGAGGGGAAAGTGGAATTCCTGGTGTAGAGGTGAAATTCGTAGATATCAGGAGGAATACCGGTGGCGAAGGCGACTTTCTGGCTGAATACTGACGCTGAGGCGCGAAAGCGTGGGGAGCAAACAGGATTAGATACCCTGGTAGTCCACGCCGTAAACGAT
>PDWI01001489.1_pt1 | contig 37751 bp, 25 predicted proteins | sample 1430891 | NCBI WGS metagenome assembly PDWI01 (sample SAMN01162508, study PRJNA174530) | Oral metagenome, whole genome shotgun sequencing project. | biome: Marine environment; feature: Marine mammal; material: Swab sample of the gingival sulcus; isolation source: swab sample of gingival sulcus... | reverse complement strand
TAAAAATGATCAACTTATCGCTGAGCTTGTTACAGAATCTTCAGAAGGTAAAAATGTTATCAATGAATCAGAGCAAGAAGTTCAAAAGATTCTAGAAGAGTCAGGGAGCCTTATGGAGGCATCAACTATAATTCAAAATATTGCAAGCCAGACAAACCTCCTAGCCATGAATGCTGCGATTGAAGCCGCCCACGCAGGAGATGCAGGAAAAGGCTTTGCAGTTGTTGCTGATGAAATTAGAAAGCTTGCTGAAGAATCGGCATCACAGGCAAAGATAATTACAGTAGCACTTAAAAACTTAAGTGCAGAAATTGAAATGGTTTCTAAATCATCAAATAATATAGGAAATAGTTTCGCTGCAATATTTGAAAAGGTTAATCAGGTAAAATTAAGAAGTGCAGGTATAATGCGAATAGCAGAAACAAGAAAAGTTCAAAGTGAGAAATTATTGGCACTTATTGAAAGTGTAGATGGTATAACCAGTGAAGTAAAAGACGGTTCCGCCGAAATGCTCAAAGGTGGAGAGCAAGTAGCTGAAGAAATGCGAAAACTTGATGAGCTTACTAGAATAATCAGTGAAAGCATGAATGAAATGGCTAGTGGTGCAACTCAAATAAATAACGCTGTCCAAGAAGTAAGTGAGCTTACACAACAAAATAAAGAAAGTATTAAGAACTTATCAGAAGAAGTTAATAAGTTTAAAGTGTAACTAAGAAAAGGGTTTATAATATGGTCTAAAAGCATCTGTTTTTTTAATTGCTTTAATATTCAAATTTCCACGAAAAAGTGATAGATGTGTCTGCCACAAACAGTGTGTTAGGATCTGTGGGAGATATAGCCCATCTGAAATTAAAAAAGGGTGTTACCATTTCAAGACCTATTTCCGGTTGGAAAAGTACACTTTTCCATACGGGTTTTTTCTGTTTTGGGTTTTTGTCTTTTAATGGGTCGTAGTAGCTTAAATTGAGAAGTGCATCGGCATATATTGCGGAACCAAGATATTTGCCGATGTATAAAGTTGTGTTATCTAAATAGTTACCTGCTTTTAAATCTGTCTTTGTTTGATTTTTAAACATATTTCCGAATACAACATTTTGTAATATCTGTGTGCGTAATGAAAATACATCAAGATGCAAGAAGTCTCTAACTGTGTTTTCAGCTTTTTTTGCAAATCCAAGTTGCGAGAGAATGTCTGTAGCATTTGTAAGAGCATCTTGAATTGCGGTTTCTTTGTCTGTGTCGCCAACTATTACTTGGCCTAAAAGCTGTCTTACCTCTGTAGCTGAGCGTGGCGGATATGTTGTTATGTTACTTATCCATTCATCACTGGAGCCAATTAAAGGTTGCTCTTTAACGGATAGTATTAGTTTTATTTGTTCTCCATTTAAATCTTGGTCTCGAATTTCAGCTCGTAAACTTATCAATGGCTCTATGCCGACAGCATTTTCCAAAAAGCGTATACTTCCTTCTTTTATGTAGAAGTTCCTTTTTATATACAGGAGTTCGCCGCCACGCATATTTGCAATACCCGTTATTTTAAGAGTTTCTGTTTCTTCACCAACTTTAAATACTATTGGTTTTTCGGTTGGGGTCAAAGCTCTTAACATAGGCATATTCATATTTGGCCATCTGAATTCGGCTTTTTTTCCAAGTTGTAATGCAAGATTCATAGAAAAATCAATATCGCTGTATTTAAATTTTTCTCTAAATTTATCGAAGTCACCAAATGCAATTGCAAAACTGCCACTGGCGAATAGTACATCGCCTTGAAGATTAAACTGTTTAGGTTTAATTGTCATAATTAAATCACAGGAAGCATATCCATCTGTATGGAATAGCAAGTTTTTTGTTTTCATATATGCAAAGTTTTCTTCAAGTGTTCCGCATTTTACGACAGTATTTTCAGGTATCCAGCCTTCAAATTGTGAGGTGCATTCTGCCCACAGTCCAAATTTTTTGGAAGTAAAAACTGTGTAAGGAAGCTCCAGTGATGTACCCGTAAAGTGTATCGGTATATTATTTCCTTGAAGCTCGGTTGGGGCAAAGTCCGGTGAAAAGAATTTTAAATTATCAAGGTTTAATTTACCAAAGAATTCAGGGTTTTTAGGAGTTCCTCTTAGGCTCAGGTTTCCATTGAGGTTGCCGTCTGTCATAGTAACAAAATTTTCTATGCTGAGGAGTCTCATAATTTGAGGAATATTAAGGAGAATATTATTACAATCAATCTCCAGTTTATCCGATAGTACCAATCCGTTAATAGAAGCATGGTTTTCAAGTTTTTCGGATATTTCTACGGTAAGACTTCCGTCATTCATGTAAAACCCGTAGATTTCATCGTTTTCGCCTCCATAGAATGATACTTGATCTGCGGCTCTAAATATGGAAAGTAATAAAGGTTTTGTTTCTGTCTTTTCTCCGAAGTACCAATCATTAACTGAGAAGTTGACTGAAAATTCTTCAAAGAAATTTTTTACTATTGCAATAGCCGGCAGACCTTCCTCTTCTTCAGATGCGTTTATTTTCATTGCTTTTATGTCAACTTTTCCGCCTACTTCGTTTTGTCCTAAATGTCCTGAGTAATCAAATTTAATGTCTCCCGTTCCTTCTTTTGGCAAGAAGCTTAGTGTGAACTCTGTGATTGACTGATCATTCCAATAAAACCTTGCATCGGGTATTACTAATGAACCGTCATCTAGCGAGAAGATGCCTGAGGCAACCAAGGGTTTATTGTTCAAATGAAATTCAAGCGTATCTAAATTGATATTACACAAGAAATTTTCCAATCCGCCAATGAAGTCAACTTCACAGTCAATTTTGTCTGTCTCGGATTGTCCCCAAAAAAAGCGGTTTAAGCTTAAATTATCAAGAGTACATTTTGCATCAATATAAACATCGTTTAACTCTGAAAGCGAAATATTTGATTTAAATTTAACCGCTTCTGTTTTTTCAGTGTCAGATAAATCCAAAGATGCGATAAAACTTTCTTTTGCATCATTATCTGCGTATAAATGACTGACAGTAGCATCACCCTGTAAAAAAGAGGTTTCATTTCCAATTTTTATGTCGTAAAATGTTGATTCTTTTTGTGTTCCTTCTGCTTTAAAAGATAATTCGAATATATTATTATTTGTTTTAATATTTGATTTGCTGTAAACAAAATCGGCCTTTGGACACGTAAAGTTCCAGTTATCTTCATCTCGCCATTCAAAGTTGACATCTGTCGAAAAAACAAACGGTGTTGCTTTTCCTTTTGAGGCAAAGAAAGAAGTTACAGGAATCGGTAATTCGGAAACATGAAAACTGCCTTCATATTTATCTTTTTTTTCATAAATGTTTAAGGCAAAATTATAATCACCGTATATTTCCAACATGCCGTCAGAGTACATTCCTGTTGCCGAGTACATAATCGAGTCAACAAGGAATGACAGGTCAAAACTCATATTATTATAGCTTTCAATATCGGCGTTTGCTTTACCGGAAATCTCTACATCTCTGTAACCTATGTCTATATTATTCACGGAAAGTGAAGAATTGTTGCCGTTAAAAGAGGTCAGTAAATTCAGCCCGTTTTTTTCCACTGATGCAAAAATGAACTGGACAAAATTATATGAAAAGTCTTTTAAGTCCGTAGAAGCATAAAATTCAGAAGTAATTCTAAAAGGCTTGAATCTGCTTATTGATCTTATATTTGCACCTTTGGAAGAAAAGGTTGCAACGGATTTATACAGATTTTGTACATTGATAGCATTTAGAACACCGTGTATTTCTATAAATCCTTTTTCCGAAGCCCTTGCCTTATTTGCATAAGTATAAGAGCCGTCAAGTTCATAACTGCCTGTTTCGTCTTTTAATAAAAAACTAAAATCAAGCTGTTTTTCTTTTGGGGTTGCTGTAATTTTTCCGCCGGAAAAATTAGCTTTTCCTAAGGCAATGTTATTTATATCGCAAATAAATGCAGAGCCTGAATTCGTGAGTTTTAGTTTTGATGAAATACTACCTGATTTTAATTTTAGAGACTCCAAATTAAGATGGGCTAATGTGTTATTATTTTTAAAATTGTAACTCAAATTACCATTAAAATTTAATTCATTTGAATTAAGACTGAAATTATGTATTTGAATAAAATCCTGTGTACCGTTGCCTTTTATCTTTAATTTGGTATTGTGTAAGTTTGCTTTATTAAGTTCGATTTTTTTTGACGTTGCAGTTAAGTCGGCAAGCCATTCTAAACTCGGATTTCCGGATTCCGATAAATTAAACTTTACCTTTGTTTCACCGCTAAGTTTTGTATGTAAAATTTCATTCAAGGATATATTCATTTTTGAGTTAGTTATTAACTTGGCAGGCATGAATTTATTGAAATTTAGAGACACTCCGCCTATATTAGACTTTGTATTCATTGAAGCCACAATACCAAGCCCTCGATTTTTTTGAAATGACCTTGCGGAAATAACAGAGTCCTTATAAGAAACAAAAAACGAAAGTTTGTCTGTTTCAAAATTGGAAAACTGAATATTTTCCATAGTTATGATAGATGATGAAAACAAGAAATCCGATGATACATTGCCCTGTATATTCAGGTTAAGGCTGAGATTTTTGAGTATTTTAATTTTATTATTGGAATAAATACATTTTGAATTAAGCTCGTAAAAAATTCTGTCATTTTCGGAATAAATAGAGCCTGAAAAAATATTAAATTCCGATTTTGATATTTTATCAGTGTAAGCAAGTTTAATATTGCTTAAATTAACTTCAATGCCGGTAAGCCTAAATTCTTTATTGTTTTTTTGTTTATTATCTTCTTTAACCTCTTCTTGTTTTGAAACATTACTGTCAGACTTTAAAAGGGTGGATATTTTTTTCAGCAATTCGGCATTCTCTGTTGTATCAAAATAGATACCGCCGTTTTTTATGTCCACCGATTTTACGACTTTGCCGTAATTGGAGCGTAATAATTCAATTAAATTATAATTAACAGAAAAATATTTAAAATCAGCAACAATAACATCTGTTTGGGCATCTTTAACTTGAATGTTTTTAAATGAAAAATGCGGTAGTATTGATGGTGAAAGCGACTCGTATTCCACTTTTATTCCGGCTTCAGTTTTTAATTTGGTGTATAAAAATTCTTCAAACCCCTTTAGCTCTGTTTCGATTTTTTTTGACACTCCTTTGAAAAGCAAAAGAGCCGAAACAGACACAACTGTAAATATGAGGATTTCAATTATGAGGTGCTTTCTTTTGAGCATTTTCATGTTATACCCATTTTATACCATAAATACAAAAAATTATCAAACAAGGAAATTACAAAAGTCAGACGAGTTTTGTAATTTCTTCTTAAAATATACCAAAAAGCGCAATGAAATGAGCTTATTTGGAGCTAATTGCTAAAGTAACTCACCTTTTGCAAGTGGCTCAAACCTAATAGTTACCTGTTACGATTTTCGACATAATATAGCGTTTAAGTAAGAGGTTTTAAAAATGTAAACATTTTTTAAAATAGCCTCATACACTGAACGCTTTGAAAAAATTATCCGCTATGTTTTGAGCAAGTACGTTTCCGTCCATTTGCCTGTAATCAGCAAAAGAGCGTACCACCGCCCTTATATCAGCACTTTTTGTGAATTGCTCGTTTTTTAGCGTCATAAAAGGAGCATCTGTTTCGGTCAGCAGTCTTGTCAACTCAAAGTCAGTTACCATAGCTATAGCGCGCTTTTGTTTTCGCAGTAAATTTTTTCCTATACTGAAAAACGCATTTACCCCTTTTTTTAAAAATGACCTTGCCTCCAAAATACTGCCACTCCAACCATGAAAAATAACAGCAGGTACCCTTTTTAATGTGTCTATATTTTCAAAAAAAACAGGCATTGCTTTTCTTGAATGAACTATAATCGGTAAACCATGTTTTACCGCCAGCCAAACCTGCTCACTCCAAACAGCTTTTTGTAAGTGCAAAGTTTTTCTAAAATCTTCCGTAAAAAGGTCAAAACCTATTTCGCCAATCGCCGTCAATTTCTTTTCAACACAGAGTTTTTCCAAAAAAACAAGATTTTTTTTGTCAGGGTTTTGGGGGTGTATACCAAATGAAAAAAAAGCTCTATCCAAGTTATATTCCTTACAAAACCGGCGAGTAAAATTAAAACCTTCTTTTGTGTTTGAGCTTGAACAGAAAGCTAAATCTTTATTCGGCATAATATTTGAATTTTGGTCATCAAAACCCCGGCAGACCTTAAACAGCTCGTCAATATGAATATGAGAATCAGTGTACATGAGTTTTACCGTCAACTAAGGTGCGTCTGTTTCGTTTTTACCCTCGCCTGCGGTGGCAGGGGCAAGCTCTTGTAAGCGTTTTAACTCTTCCCAATGGAAGTCCAATTCATCGGGAACAAGCTGCAACTCAGGCGGCTCTTTTCTGAGGGAATTGTGTTTTGCAATTTCCGCACTTAAATCCGAAACTTCAGATTTAAACAAAAAAGGCTCGCCGTACGAAAAAATCTTTCCGTCAGCTGTCAGATAAAGAGGTAAATTTATAACCTCAGGATACTTTGCATTCGGATAAGTATCTGCTGCGGCATGACTACCGGGCCCTGCGGTTTTGGGCGTTATTGTAATTGAATAGCCTTCAACCTGTGGTTTTACATTATAAAAGCCTTTTTCAAAATTCCTTAGAACCGAAGAATTCGCCGTAACACAAGAATACGCTAAATCGCCTCGTTTAAGAACACGGGGAACAGTGAATTCCAAACCTGAAGAATCCTTGAATTTTGCCTGCTTTTCATTTCTTTCAAAATCTTCAAGCCAATACCTGAACTTAAAATACTCCGTATCGGTAAAAAAATATGCATCAATCCATTCAGGAGGGTCATTCGGATAAAGTAAAATCCCGTCTCGACTTCCCTGCTCAAGCCAAAACCCGTACAGAGGACTTGAATGGGCAATAGTCTCATTGCCTTCCGATGAAGTGTAATCGGCCCGCTGATAAAACGAAGTAAACAAAAAATCGTTTTGAATACAAATAGGCAACCAAACAGCCTTCTTAATTCTCGGATAACTAATTCTAAGCAGATAAAGACCCGCAAAATTTTGCACATCTTGAATATCCGTTCGGAAAGTCCCCATCTCCTCGTAAACATAACGGAAATAAGGCTTCAGCACAATCCGCATATCGAGTTTATCCTGCTTACTGTCCCGCATAAATTCTATAAATCGTCCGCCGTTTTCCCAAATACCGTCAAGTTGAGCGAACACGGAAATATCAATAACCAGAAAAAATAAAAAAACAAAAAAAAGCTTCTTTTTCACAAACAGATTATACATCAGAACAAAAAAAAATTCCAGCCCCTAAAAAAATTTATATTAAAAAATTATATTTAAAATTCAACCCGACAGGCTCGCATAATTTTCCGCCCTTTAACTTAATTCGTTTTAAAGACGCTTTTCCTTCCTCATCAAAGGTCTTTACTGATTTTATTTAATCGGGCGGAAAGATAGACTTCGCCTGTCCACTCACCGGTTAAACGATTTTGCTTAAACCGGCAGGTTTTCTGCTTAATTTCACGCAAACGCCCCGGGCTTTCTTGCGAAAGGGATATTAGGGGTGGCGTATGCGTTTTTAAAAACGCATACGCCAAATAAAATTGTGGCGTCAATTATTAGACGCAATTTTAGTCGGAGCGTCAGCGTAGCCCCGATTAGCCCGTTTTTTGCATTGGTGCTATAATTCACTTTGTTTTAAACCGGCAAAGCCAATGCAAAAATTCGCCCAAATTAGGAATTATTCTTAAAAAAAGATTAAAACTCTTGACTTTATGTTAAAATGGACTTATAATTATATAGTTTGGAGTAATGAATTATGAGGACTTTAGATTTTACAAACCGATTGAAAGTCGGGAGTAAAAATATTTTTTTGTTGGTTTTGTTTGTGTTTGGACTTGCGGGTGCGGTTTTTGCCACAGAGCAGGATAATGGTAAGTTCGTGGTAAGCGGTCATGAAGGATCGGCAAGCAATATTTATATTTCGGTGGAGCCGGCTAAAATGCAGTTTCCTTTTATGTTTTCAAGTAAGCATAAGGAATACTCTGCCACTTTGACTTCTGTAGGTTATGCTTTTTCGGGCGAAATTGGGTATAATTTGAGTGGTTGGCTTTTGGGTGTTTATACCGGCTATTCCAAATACGGAAACGGTAAGAAGCCGTACTCTCTTATGAATGACTTTCACAATTTACTGATTGGAGGAAGTGTTTCGAGAGTTATCACAAATAATACGATTAAATCAATGCCGGCATGGTTTGAGTTTACACCATCGTTTGGTATGGGTGTTGACCTTATCAAAACGGATTATTATCCTTCTCACAGGGCAAAATCTGACGGTCGTATGCGAAATGTTAAATTCGGCGATGTTGCTGTAATATATTATCATCTTGCTTTTCAAACGAATTTTCATTTAGGCACCGATTATGCCATACCTTATGCTTCTTTGGAATGCAATATCTTTTCCGATAAAATCGGTACAGCCGTTTTTTCGGGTTTAAGCCTCGGTGTCAGAATGTATCCTTTTGCCGGTCTGAGGTCTAAAACAAAGGTCAGTAAGGCTGAAGATGATACTTCCAATAAGCAAAACGGTTCGGTTTCTTTAAAGATGATAACAAGGAAGTTTACACCCGATAATGACGGTAAAAAAGACGAGGCTGTTTTTAAGGTTAATACCAAAAAGTTGCCGTCTTCGGCTAAATCCTGGAAACTTAATATTTTTACCGCTGAAGGTAAACTGTTTAAAACAATTGAAGGCGAAGGTGTTCCGCCAAATGAAATTACTTGGAACGGTAAGGGTGCAAAAGGCGGGGCAGTAATGCCTAATTCGCTTTATACATCAACCCTTGAAGTTTTATTAACAGATGGCGATAAAATTTCAGCCGGAACAGATTTTAAAACAGGCGAGTTTGAAAGAACTATCGGGGTTGATATTAGAATGGCAACCGAAAATTTCACCCCTAATGCTGACGGCAAAAATGATAATGCCTTGTTGGATATTACCAAAAAAGAACTTATAGGTTTGGCTGATTCATGGAAGGTTGATATTTTCGACCCTGATGGCGACTTGTTTAGAACTCTTTCGGGAAAGGGTGAGCCTCCTGCACAGATTAAATGGAACGGTTTAGGAGAGGTTGGAGAAACAGCTCTTTCCGATTCTGTTTATCAAGCGGATATGACTGTGCTTTTAAAAGACGGTCAGAGCGTAAAATCACAAGATGATATTAAGGTTGCATCTTTTGTAAAAAAAGAATCCGGCGCTCCTGCAATTAAGTTTGGAATGCCACCGAAACATTTCAGTCCTGACGGAGACGGTGTAGACGATAAAGCTATATTCCGCTTTAGAAATAATAATCTTACAAATAATGCAAAATCATGGCAGTTTAAAATTCTTGATCCGAAAGGAAAATTGTTTAAGAAAATGGGCGGCGAAGGCGCTCCGCCTGAAAAAATAAAGTGGGATGGTCTTGATGATGACGGAGAGGCTGTATTGTCTGCCGCATCATATAAAACAGTTATGGATGTTACGCTTAAAAACGGTAAAAAAGTAAAGTCTTCGGGGAGTTTTAAAACAGGTATTCTTGTTGAAAAGCAATCTGACGGTACACGAAGAATTAGGTTAATTTCACTTTATTTTGATCCAAATGCGTCAACATTTAAAAAATTGACTTCGGCACAGAGACAGTCCAATAAAGAAGGTTTAGATGCTGTTGCAAAAAAAATAAAAGACTACCCCGAATATGTGATTATTGTTGAAGGGCATGCAAATAATACAAGTGGAACAGATAAAGAGAATACAGATTATTTGATTCCGCTTTCGCAAAAAAGAGCTGACGCCATTGCCGCCGAGTTAATCAAGCGTGGCGTGTCTCGTGATAAAATTTCTACAGTCGGTATGGGAGGGAAAGTTCCTGTCGTGCCACGCGAAAACAAAGAAGAGTGGTGGAAAAACAGACGCGTAGAATTCATTTTGAAGAAAAAATAGGAGAAAAAGATGAAAAAGATAATACCATTTATTATTTCAGTTGTATTGATTTTCACGAGTTGCTCAAACTTGTTTGAAACATTGGGCGGAAACAAATCGGGAAATTCAAATATTTCAGGACGAGGAGTAGGGTTGGATGCCGGCTTGGTTGTTCAAACCCCTTGGAATGATGCCCATAAAAACGAAAACAGAATTACTTTTGATAAAGATACAAAGTCTTATACCATAACTGACTTTAAGACAAAAGACAGTCCTGTAGAATTTACTTGCAGACCGGAAGATTCAAATGCAACCGTTGAATACACTGCTTGGCTTATTGCAGACAAAGACGGGAATGTTCTTCCGACACCTAAGAAAATCGACATTGAAAATAATGGGCACAAAGGCGTATTGAAAGATTATCCTTACGGTAAGGTAAAGGTTGTAACCAAGATTATTGCGGATGATCCTGTTTACAGCGATTCTTACGAAGTCATTATTGACAGGCCTAAATCTAAAGATAATGTAAGCTCTCAGCTCGGAGAGATAGTTGTTACACCGGGCAATGTTGTTCCGCCTGTTTCGGGTGTTACACCTGACCCGCAAATTGATTTTTCTCCCGATTTTAAACCGGGTACATTTAGTTATAATATTGTTGCAGATGCGGATGTTGATAAACTCCATATCGACTCAGGTGCATTTGATAAAGCAAAAATCGAATATGTTTTTAAAGACAGCGGCGGTAACTCTATTAAAATAAAGGACAAAAACGGTAATGACATTGAGCCGGACAGGGAATCAGGCGGGGTTTATTATTACAACGATCCTGTGGATATATATCCTGTTAAAGGCGGTTCTTCTGCGGTGGAAATTTATGTTAAAGAGCCGGGTACAACTGTTACAAACAAGTATACGCTTAATATTAAAAAACCAAAAGATAACGATACGGCAATTAAAAAAATAGAGACAGACCCTGAGTTGGAAAGTGAAGGGGTGGGTAATATTTCTCCTGCCGTTAATACAGCTACTCAGAATGGCGGAAATTACACAATACCGGTAGATGAAAGTATTAAAGAAATAAAGCTTGATGTTACACCTGTGAATAAATACGCCAAAATTGAGTATTCACTTGTAAGTCCCGTGCCTGCAGGCTCTCCTGCAACTACAGTAGATGCTTCTACAGGTAAGGTTTCCAATCTTTATGTTGGTAAGACTAAGGTGAAGGTTAAGATTACTGCAAAAGACGGAACCGTTAATGAGCATTTTATTACCATAAACAAAAAAGCATCTCAATCGGGATTAAGCAGTGTTGTTTTAACACCTAAGTCCGATGATGGAAGTAAAACTGCAACGGCAACTTTGAATAAGACATTCAGTAAAACCGTTAATGAGTATGATGTTATTGCCAACGAGAATGTAGATGAGCTTAAATTTAAATTTAACCCGTCCTCGGGTGATACAGTAAAGTTTGAAGGCACTGACCCTGACGGTAAATCTTTGGTATTGAAAGACAGTTCCGGTAATGTTATCGATCCCGATGACTTTCCCGTAACGGGAACTACCATGACGGTTGACCCTGTAAAAGGCGGTACATCTACTGTGAAGGTGAGGGTAACAAAGTCAGGTGAGCCTACGAGAATTTATACTTTTAAGATTAAAAAACCTTTGGGTACTGCTACAAACCTGAAAGCTATTACAACAGGCTCGGTCAGTACAACTTTGAGTCCTTCTCTGGATACGGATAAACAGACAGACGGTGAATATGAGATGTCCGTTCCTGCAAACACAACAACCTTGCCATTTAAGGGCTCTCCTCAGCACAGTGGTGCAACCGTTAAGTACACCATTGACCAAGACAGTATTGATGATGGAGTTAGGATTAATGCAGATACAGGTAAAATAGAGCATCTTGTATACGGTTATACCACAGTAACAATGAAAGTTACTGCCGAAGACGGGAAAACAATCGGTACACATAAGGTAAAGGTAATACGAAGACCGGACTTTAACGGCTCATCATCCGGTGGCGTAGACTCCGCTTTGCATGAAATGACTATTACAGAAAGTACGACAAAGCAGATTGATTCAAATATTACACCTGACCCTAAAATTACTCTAAACAAACATTTTGTTGCCAGTGATAAGGGAAAGTATATTGTCAACGCCAATGAAGATGTTGATACTTTGAAAATCAATTCAGGGGCATTCGGCGATGCCAAGATTGAATATACCGTGAAGGATAAAGACGGCGAAAGCGTTAAAATAAAAGATAAAAACGGTAATACAATTGAGCCAAGCAGAACGGATAACACAACAAATCCGGGACATCCAATTTATTATTACGATAAAAATCCGATTGTTGTATATCCTGTTGTAGGCGGAACACAGACAATAGATATTCTGGTAAAAGAAGACGGCAAAAATGCCAGTACGTATAAACTGGAAATAATTAAACCTGCAGATGACTTAACAAACTTGAAAGAGTTTACAAGTGATCCTGCCATGGGCGGTACAAATACGGGAATTGGTAGTTTAAGTCCTGCATTGAATAAATCGCTGCCTACAACCGTTACAAGTGGTGTGGGTACAGGAGGAAATTATACTATTAATGTTTCTGCCGTTGACGGCAATGACATTGATACTCTTGATTTAAATGCTGTTGCCGGTCATAAGTACGCTAAATTAACCTACAGCATTGCAAGTGCAACCATGACGGGTGCAACCATTGATGCAAAGACAGGTAAAATAACAGGGCTTAAACCCGGTAATACAAAAGTTGAAATTAAGGTAGTATCCAAAGATACAACCGTAACAACCAAACATTATGTTACCGTTAAAAAAGCCGCCAATAATGATACTAACTTAAAGAGCATTACAATAGAGGCTTATAGGAAAACATCTAAGTATAAATATGTAAAAGAAAAAAATGACGATGTTGGCGGACATATTACTGTCAAGAATTATACCATTGGAAGTCCTGATTACAGTCTGATTTACACAGAAGACGCTTATAATGATGCCGAAGTTGTTATGTTGCCTTTGGATAAAGACACTGATATTTCGGTTAAAAAAGTTGAAAACAGTACTTCTTTTTCTGCCCATACTTATACATCAAGCGATTGGACATTAACAAAAGATTCGTCAACAGGCAAAACAACATTTGACATAACAGAGCTGAAAGACGGAGATACTGTTGTAACATTTACCGTAACGGCACAGGACGGAACAACGAAACGTGACTTTACGGTTAAATTCAGAAAACCTCATAAGAACAATGCGTTTATCCGGTCTATGTCCTATGCTACTGTAGGCGGAGGAAGTGTTATAAAGTTAAAACCGAGCTTTTCTGCAAACCCCGGCTCAAGTGCTACTTATTATGTAAACTCATCTACAGATGTGCTGAAGCTCACTCCTACATTTATGCACTGGGGCGGAAAGATTACAACAGTAACGGCAACCCATGTAAAAGATGTAAACGGCAATGCGGTTGGCACTTCTTCGACTGTTGATGCGAGTGTTGGTAGTGCATCTCCATACGCTTGTACAATTGGGTCAAGCACAAATTCGTTGGCGGAAGGTACGACAAAGGTTGTGATTAAAACACAGTCGCACTCTGATGCTCAAACCAAGACTTACACACTCTATGTTGTAAGACCGGCAAATACGGAAAACAGGTTGATTGACTTTACGGCAAGTTATACTTATGTGTCTAACGGAAACACCTATACAAATACAGGCAGTGACTTCCCTAACTTTGACAGACAGGATAATAATAATGCTACGCCTTATCTTAGAGAGTGTAAGGCTGTTCCGAACCCGCTAAAAATTTATGCCAGAGCTGTCCATGAAGGTGCAAGCGTAAAACTGGATATTACAAAGCCCGATGGTACGGCTATTACCGAAACAGGAACAGGCTCTGCTACATGGCAACTTACAGGCAGCGCAGTAAAACCGGGCTGGTACATAGTAAAAGCGACCGTTACGCATAATAGCTCGAGCCGAATTTACAACGCCAAGGTAAAAGTGCAGTTGCCTAAAACTTCAACACTGAAAACTCTGGTTGTAAATGACGGGTATAAGGATCTTACTCCATCACCGAGCTTTGTTGCAAACAGCAGTTCAACTACTGCTTACACCTTTACAGTACCGACTATAAACCGTGTCTTTAAGCCGATTAAGGTTACAATGAAAGCAACGGATTCAAAGTCTAAAATTCAGAATATTGTTCCGACAGTCGGCGGTTCAAATATGTCAAGCAGTGATTACAGCTGGAATTCTACAACCGGTGTTTTGACTATCAGTAAATATGCGACTGCAGGTGAAATAAAGGCTAAAGTGAAAATCCTTTCACAGAAAGATTTGGATGAAAGTGTTGACAGTTACAGCACAACCTACACCATTACGCTGAAAACACCTAAGTTTGAAAAGGTTACTCCTAGTAAAAACACAGGTCTGCCTTCTCCATGGAACGGAACCGCTTATTGGGTTGGAAGCAAAGGCGGTACAACGAATAAGATAGCTTACTCATTTGGCAGTAAAAAAGATGTGGGCGACCCTCAAATTATTGGAGGTATAGACATTCTTGGTGCAGTGGGTACTACATGGCTGAGCTCCAGCGAAAACTCGGGCGACAACAGTCCGTCTGCTTCCGATAAGCTGGGCGGCTGGCATTACAGAATAGCAGTAGGCTCGAATGAGCAGTGGGTAGACATTCCCGCTGACTATGTTGCCGGCAACTATATCAATGTGGATATAGATGCAGATGGCAATAATGACATAGCGTTTTCAGTTAAACCTGAGATAATTTTTGAAGGGACTACGCCGTATGTTAAGCTGACGCACAAGGTTAAAAACCTGACGGGCTCTGCCATCAGAGGTGTAAAACTGGGCGCTTGCTCTGACTCTGAAATGAACGAGTCCGGTACTCCAACCACCAAGTTTATAAAAACATTCTACGGAATGAGAATAACGAAGGGCACCTACACTCTTGGTATCTACTGTTTGGACGGTCAAGAGGTTACACCTGTTGATACGCTGTACGCAGGCCAGTCGCAGTATGAAGATGATAATGTGTTTACAAATCTGTCCATGACGAACGGTAGCCCCTATGGTACCGGTGATGTTGCCGCCGCTTACAGTTGGACAATCGGCGATTTGGCGGCAAGCGCAGAATCGTCTGAAAAATCAATCCGAATTTCTGTTGGAAAGTTTAAGGATAAAGATAGCTTGAGTGATTTTTAGAATAAAAATCATTTAGCACTAACCGCCGAGCATTTTGTTTGGCGGTTTTTTATTTATATTTAGGAGGGGGAGACTCCCCCTCGCTTCAAAAAATTGCCATGTAAATTATTAGATTTAAGTTTTCTCTTCCTAACCGTCAGAGAAAACCTACGACCTTAATTTGAACATGCCAATTGTTTTTCCGCTACCCCCAAAACTAAGGGCAGACGCGATACATAAAACTGAACGCGCTGAAACTTGGTTTAAAGCAGAAATCCTAGCCTGCATAAGAAGTTTAGCTTAACCTGATTTGGCGAAGGTCGTCTATCCTTTCGTCCGAGTCTGTGATTTAAAAAAGGTGGTTGTAGCGACAGCGGAAAACACCGATTAAGTTGTACAGTAGAGGACGAAAGATTATGCGACCGAAGCGGGTTGAGAGCGTAAGCGATAGATGATTTTTAGTATTTAATTTGATTGCTTGCATAAAATCATTTTTTAATGTAAAATGGTGAATATTTTTTTGGGGGAATTTTTGTGGAAGTTCGAGTTAGGTATGCACCTTCGCCAACAGGTTTTCAGCATATTGGTGGAGTTAGGACGGCGTTGTTTAATTATCTTTTTGCAAAAGCTAACGGCGGTAAATTTATTTTGCGCGTTGAGGATACGGATAGAACGAGGTACAGCGAGGAGTTTGAAAAAAATCTTTATGACACTTTAGATTGGCTGGGTATTGATTGGGACGAAGGCGGCACTAAAGGTGGAGATTACGGGCCTTATGTTCAATCCGAGCGATTTGAAATGTATAAGGAGTATGCTCAAAAGCTGGTCGATTCAGGGGCTGCATATTATTGTTTTTGCGATTCAGAGAGGTTGGAGCGAATTCGGAAAATCAGAACAATGAATAAAATGCCGCCCGGATATGACCGTGAATGTCGCAATTTAACCGAAAGCGAGGTTAAAGAAAAACTTGATGCGGGTGTTCCTTATGTTATTCGTTTGAAAATTCCGCTTGAGGGAACGACTACTTTTCATGACAGTATTTTAGGCGATATAGAATGGAAAAACGAGGATATTAATCCTGACCCTGTTTTGCTTAAAAGTGACGGGTTTCCGACTTATCATCTGGCAAATATAATTGACGACCATTTTATGAAAATAACGCATATTATGCGTGCGCAGGAATGGTTGCCCTCGGCTCCGCTACATGTTATTCTGTATAAAGCATTTGGTTGGGAACCTCCTAAGTATTGTCATCTGCCGATGGTTATGGGTAATGACGGGTTAAAACTTTCAAAAAGACATGGCGCTTCAAGTTGTAATGATTTTAGAAATAAGGGCTATTTAAAAGAAGCTATTATTAACTATGTTGCAATGTTGGGTTGCTCTTACGAAGAGGGTCAGGAGGTTTATACTCTTGAAGAGTTAGGCAGGCTTTTCAGTGTTGAGCATTTAAATAAGGCTCCGGCTGTTTTTGATTATAAAAAGCTTGATTGGTTTAACGGTCAGTATATTCGCCAAAAAACAGATGAGGAACTTTTCGATTTAACATGGGGGTTTATCGCAAATTCAGGGTTGCTCGGTGAGCCTGAAACAGTAGACCCTGTTTTCAAAGATGTTACTACCATGAAGCCTACGGAAGAGCAACGCTCTATTCTTATGAAGGCGATGCCTTTAATAAAAGAAAGGCTTCACTTTTTAACCGAAGCTCCCGAGATGCTTAAGTTTTTGTTTGTAACACCATCTGTTGCCCCTCTCGAAGATTTTATTCCGAAAAAACTTAATGCTGAGCAGGTAAAAGAAGTTTTGATGCGAGCCAAAAATATTATTCCCCAATTGGAAGGTTTAGGCGAGCAGGAGGGGTTTGAATTGTTTAAGCCTGAAGGCGAAGCTATGGGGGTGAAGATGGGTGACTTTATGATGCCTGTCAGAGTAGCGGTTACAGGCGGTAGAGTTAGTCCTCCGCTTGTTGGTTCAATTCAGATTTTGGGAATTGATGAGGCTGTTAAAAGAATAGAAGTTGCAATAAAGGAAAGGTTTGAATAGGTTGTTGAATTAAAACCATTAAACAGGAGATGTAAAATGAGTAAGGATAAAGATAGTCATAATATAACACATAAAATAACAATGGAGAAAGTTGTAAGCCTTTGTAAAAGACGCGGGTTTGTATTTCAGTCTTCGGAAGTTTACGGAGGGCAAAACGGTGCGTGGGATTACGGTCCGTTGGGTATTGAATTAAAACGAAACATTTCCGAAGCGTGGTGGAAGGAAATGACTCAGATGAATGAAAACATTGTCGGGCTTGATTCTTCTATTATAATGCACCCACGCACATGGGAGGCTTCGGGGCATGTAGAAAATTTTACCGACCCGCTGGTTGACTGTAAAAAATGTAAGCTCAGGTTTAGGGCAGACCACTTAGAAGCTGAGCATCTTGAAAAAAAAGAATGCCCGGAATGTGGCGGTGAATTAACGGATACCCGCAAATTTAATTTAATGTTTCAAACCCGAATTGGCTCAACAGATGATAATTCTTCTGTTATTTATTTGCGCCCTGAAACTGCACAGGGTATTTATGTTAATTATAAAAATATCGTGCAGGCGAATAGAATGAAAATTCCGTTTGGAATTGCACAAATCGGAAAAGCATTCAGAAATGAAATAGTAACCAAGAACTTTATTTTCCGCACCTGTGAATTTGAGCAAATGGAAATGCAGTTTTTTGTAAAACCCGGAAGCGATGAAAAATGGTTTGAGCATTGGCGTGAACAGCGAATGGCTTTTTATAAAAAATACGGTGTGAATACGGAAAAACTTCGCTGGCACAGGCACGGTGAAGGCGAGCTTGCACATTATGCAAAAGATGCTTACGATATTGAGTTTGAATTTCCTATGGGCTTTAAAGAGCTTGAAGGCGTACATAACCGAACTGATTTTGACTTAAAACGCCATGCTGAATTTTCGGGAAAAGATTTACAGTACATTGACCAAGATAACAATAATGAGCGATACATTCCATACATCATTGAAACTTCCGCAGGACTTACACGAAATGTTTTGATGTTTATATGCGATGCTTATGAGGAAGAAAAAGTTGCTGACAAGGGTAATGCCGATGACTGGCGTACTGTCTTACATTTTCACCCGAAAATTGCACCGATTACGGTTGCAGTATTGCCGTTAATGAAAAAAGACGGATTAGCGGAATTGGCACACGAAATTTGTGATGAGCTTAAACAAGAGTTTAGAACCGTGTATGACCAGTCCGGTGCAATAGGAAAACGATACCGCCGTCAAGATGAAGCCGGTACGCCTTTTTGTATTACTGTTGACTATGATACAAAAGAAGACAGTACTGTAACATTGCGTTTTAGAGATTCGATGGAGCAGGTGCGAATACCAATTTCAAATTTGACAGATAGAATTCGCACCGAAATCAAAGCGTACAAAAGAAAATAGCTTGAGTAACTTGCAAAAGTAACCGACTTTTGTAATTTCCTCGCTTTTAAAATATGGAGCAGGCGATGTTGTGTTATTGCCTGCTTTTTTTAAATTCATATTGTACAGTGATGAGAACTTTCATGGGCGTATACTTTTTTTTGATTTTAGTGTATAAGAGATTATGTCGTTTAAGAGTTTATTTGAAAGCTGTGAGGCATTTATTGATTTGAATAATTCGTTTTTATTTGACGTTGAGCTTGCACCTGATTTGAGTTTTAAGGTAGGCGGTAAGGCTGATATTGTTTTTGAGCCTAAATCAGTAGAACAGTTGCAGGCGGGGCTTAAAATGTTTGCCGATTTAAACTTGCCTGTTTCGATAATAGGAGCGGGAAGTAATTTACTTGTTTCGGATTCAGGTATTAGAGGCGTTGTAATAAAATTGACCTGCTTGAATAAGATTACCGTCAATGTTTTAGGCAATGATGTTTTTTTGGAGGTTGGGGCAGGAGCCTTAACCGAAGATGTCAGTAAATTTTGTGCAACGCATTCAATTGCAGGTTTTGAAACATTTGCAGGACTACCCGGCTCGATAGGCGGGGCTGTTTTTATGAATGCACGATGCTATGACCATTCAATTTCAGAGTTCTTTTTTTCTGCAAATATAATTCAGGGTTTTGATTTTTTTCAACACAAATTTGATGAAACAGAATGGGCTTATAAAAAGTCGCCTTTTCAAAGCATGCCGTACGGTATTGAATTAAGCGAAAAAAGAAAGATAATATGCTCGGTTGTTTTTAAGTTACAAAAAGGCGAAAGTAATATGCTTGAAGCAGAAAGAAATAAATATTTGGAAGATCGTGAAAACAAGGGGCATTTTAGAAAACCTTCAGCAGGAAGTACTTTTAAAAACAACCGTAGTTTCGGTAAACCATCAGGTAGAATAATAGACGAGCTTGGACTTAAAGGCTTTTCAATAGGTGATGCGCAGGTTGCACCATGGCACGGAAATTTAATCATAAACAACGGAAATGCAACTGCTCGGGAATTACGAGAATTGATTGAAACCGTTTCTGATAAGGTTTTTGAAAAAAGCGGTTTTAGACTTGAGAGAGAAGTTGTTTTTGCCGGCGATTGGTCTTGATTTTATTTACAGATAATCGCTCAACTCTTTTGAGTTAATTAAAGTAACGCCTTGATTTTTCCAATTTTCAATTGGAGACGGAATATTCGGTAATGCCTTTATGGCATCTTCAATCACAAAAACCTTGTATCCGCGTTTTGCCAATCCTGTTACGGCAAAGTCTACACAAACATTTGTTGCAACACCGTATATAAATATTCTTTCAGGTGCCAAAAGTTTTAGAATATCTTCGGGGATTGTATTGTTAAAAAACACATCGAAAAAGTCTTTTCTGATGATAATGTTTTGACTATCGGCTATCATCTGTTTGGTTTCTTCAGCTGTGTAAGAGCGGGAATGGTCAAAAACAACAGCATCATCAGGTTTAGTGGCGTTTACAAATTCTTGCCCTGTTGTGTTTTGCATGCAGTGCTCCGGAAATGTTTTAATAAAATCAGGATTACCGGAAAGCTCTAAAGAATGCTCATTATGATAGTCGCAAGTGTTTACAACCTTGATGTTGTGTTTTCTTGCGAATAAGGTAAGCTCTTTTAAGACAGGCTCAATTGTTTCAGCATCTTGTACATAGAGCTTACCGTAAGATTTCATAAAATCAATTTGTGTATCCACATTCCAAAAAAGAACAGGTGTTTTATATTCTAAATTCATTAATAACCTTTTAAGGAAATTGCAAAAGCCGGACGAGTTTTGCAATTTCTTCCAAAATATACCAAAAAGCGCAATGAAATGAGCTTATTAGAGCTACTTGTAAAAAGCAATGAACTTTTTACAAGTGGCTCGCTATCTTCTTCTTCGACTCATTATAACCAAACGAGCAAGGTTTACCATAGCAGTAAGTGCAGAAGCCACATAGGTCAAAGCCGCAGCTGTCAACACTTTTCTTGCACCTTTCATTTCTTCATCTGTTAAAATTGCATTTGCTTCCAGCTGTTTTAAAGCTCGGTGTGAAGCATCGAATTCAACCGGCAATGTTACCAAGTAAAACAAAACCGCTCCTGCAAACAGTACAATCCCAATTTGTGTCAGCAAAGGAATACCTGCAAAAAGGCCGATAATGGTGATATAAGGCCCTGCAGATGAGCCTATATTTGCAACCGGCACGAGAGTGCTTCTTAAAACAAGCGGGCCGTAATGCTTTTGGTCTTGAATTGCGTGTCCTGTTTCGTGTGCCGCAACACCGACAGCCGAAATGCTTTTAATGGAATGCACCGGCTCGGACAAACGCAACACCTTTCCTCTTGGGTCGTAATGGTCGGATAGAGAGCCTGCTACCTGAGCGATGCTGACATCGTTTATACCGTTATGCTGAAGTAAAAACTTTGCAGCCTGAGCACCGCTTATACCTTTTGAATTACCAATTTTTGAATATTTGGCAAAAGTTGACTTCACCTTAAATTGTGCATACATCGATAAAAGCATTGGCGGTATTAACATTAAAAAAAGACCTGCGTTTCCTCTTAAAATACCTTGTAATCCGTTCATAAAAACTCCTTAAAAATTCTAACCTAAGATTTGACAACTAAAAAGATGAGCGTGAAAGGGGGGAGCCGATCCAAACCCCTTCTGCACCTAAAAACTCTTTTTTCTGTCCCTCTATTAAAAACTGCACAGATTTGACAGTTGAATACTCTGTTGCTGTGTATACAACCTGTGAAAGCTGTGCCAAATAACCTTCAATACCGTATTGATTAAACTCAAAGGCTTCGCTTACATTTATATAAGCCACACCGTTTTCAACTTTTGCGCCTAAAAGTTTTGTTCCGCTCGGAACTAAACTTTTGTAACCTGAGCCGGCTTCTTTTTCCGTAGCACCGCGAAAAAGAGCCTTGAGAGCATCGCTCATCGGTGAATTCGATTTCGGTAAACTTCGCTTTGAAACAACTCTCGAAATATTTCCGTCAGTGTCAATTTTAACAAAATACAATTTGACGCTGACAGATACCGCTTTCGGCTTTTTTGCTGACTCGGCGGATTTCGTGTCATCTGATTTTTTCGGCTTTTTTTGATTTTTCGAATTCGCATTTTTCTCGCTTTTCTGCTCTTTTTTCGCAGACTCAGTTTTGCTTGAAGTTTCGACTTTCTCTTTTGTGTTTTTATCGCTTGCTTCATTTTTGGAAGGCTCGCTTGCACTTCCGTCACCTGTAGTCGAGTTATCTTCTTCAAAAATGCGATCTATCTCTTCCTGTATTTTAATTTCGGGTGTCGCTTTTTCCTCAGGCGCTTCTTTGCCTTTGAAAAATTCCTTTGCATTCGTCTGTTCCAACACTGATTTTATATTGTCTTTGTTAATAAACCCTAAGAGTGCAATCAACAGAATAAAGCCGACCCAAAATAAAAAACCGAATTTTACACGCCTCTTACCCATACTACATAATACGATTATTTTAAACAGATTGCAAGTAGTTAAACATAATAATTTATGCAACGCTCAGGTATAAAACACTTCGCTTTTGCAACTCAACCCGCTCCGGTCGCATAATCTTTCGTCCTTTGCTGTATAACTTAATCGGTGTTTTCCGCTGTCGCTACAACCACCTTTTTTAAATCACACACTCGGACGAAAGGATAGACGACCTACGCCGGTAAACTCATAAACGATAAAGAAAAAACCCTTAGGTGTTCTGCATTACTTCCCGTATTCGCTCGTGAAAAATAGGAGAATACCGGCGAAGTAATCTTACTCGTTTTACTGATTTTAAGCTCGCCGTTATCCTTTCTGCCGATTGTTTAATTCATTAAAAGTCGGGTTTTAGTAAGAAAAACCGACTACGCCGGTTTAAAGTAAAGGCAGAAAGATTTAAGGCGAGCGTGGGTTGAGAGCAAAAGCGGGAAAGATTTTCTTTCCCGCTTTTGCATTTTATTAAAAAAATTATTCGCCCAAGACTTCCATGTTTGGAATTAAAATGGATTTTGGTCCCAAGTAGCTTGTGTGTTGTGTTCGCTCTTTTGAAAAATAGAATTCTTTTTGGGCATCGAAAATGTTTCCTGAAATTGAGCCGTTGTTTATAATGTGGATTTTTTCGCCGTCAAAATATCGGGCAAGTCTAAATTCGCCGCCGAAGTCTCCGGTTACGGGGTCGTTGAAAAAATCTGAGAAGGTTAATATTTCGACATAAGGTTCTTTTTTTAATTCGGTTTCAGAAAGTTTGCCCGGTTCAACTTCAAAGTTGAATATGCTGCCCGTTGGCTCTACGCCGAGGTAGTGTGAAAATCTGATAGCACCGTGAAATGTTTTTACGACTCCGTTGTTCAATAGGGTGTGCTCTTTTAAGAGTAATCCGTCAGAGTCATAAGGTGCGGACATTGGCGAGTTCGGCATGTTTGGAATTAGCTTTATGTTTAGTTTGTCGCCTTTGATATTTTCGCCTTGAAAGTTTTCTCCGATTTTTGCACGCGATGATTTTTTGTAAACCATTGATGCAGATGTTTGTGAAATGTAAAAACGGAAAAACGATGCGACTGCTTTGTTTGTGATGATAACATTTACGGAATTTAAATGCTTTGCTTTTTTTGCATTGGCACGCTCTTCTGTTTCACGCAATTGTTCTGAAATCATTTCGGAAATCAGTTTTTCGCTTTCGCTTGCAAAAGAGTTGTCGCCGTAAATTTCAACATCTTCTGTTCCGATGGAGCAGTTTGTAATTACTTCAATAAATCCGTTATACGATTTAAAGTTTATGTCTACACCTTCAGAGTTGACAATCTGTACTTCAATGTTGGAAATAAAAATTTCGGCGGAGTTTAGTTTTGCTTTTGTTTTTCGGTTTTTGTAAATTGCGTTTTTTACCTTTACGGCTTCGGAATTTAAGTCGTCTGTATCAAATGATGATTTTACCTTAAATGCTTTTTCGGTTGTCGGTTTTGCAAGAGGGTACCATTCGTTCTTTACGAATTGTGCGGCAAAAACAGCATCGGCAATTTTTTCGCTTATTTCCGTCTCGCTCATTGTCGGTGAAATTTTTACTGTTGATGAGCCGCGATATTTTTTGCCGTTTTCTTCAAAGTCGCGGTAAACAGTTAATGAAGCATGCAGAACATCTTTTGCACGATTCATATCAAGTTTTTCTTTTATAAAAAACATTTCAGCAGATTTTGTTTTTGAGGTTATTAAACGGTATCCGCTTATGTTTTTTTCTTTTTGTATCAGTGAAATAATTTTATCTTTCATTAACCTAATCTCCCTACTGCTTTAATATAGCACCCGCCGTTTGAAGTGCGAACATATTCTTTATAACCTTTTCCGCAAAATCCTGAGCCGCCCAGTTTAAAGTCATCTTTGTGTGAAATCATCGAAATTGAACTCAGCAACTCGGGTACATATCCTGTTAAAAAAATCGGCCCGACAATTTTGCCTGTTAGTTTACCGTCTTTTATTTCATAACCTTTTTCGACTGCACATTGAATACCCCAGTTTTTTGGATCTTCCATTCCGCTAAAGTATCCGTCTAAAAAATAACCGAATTTAATTGATTTAATCATTTCGTTAAGGGTTGAATTTCCCGGACTGAAAAAGGTGTTTGTCATTCTGGTGTAGGCTTTTCTTTCAAAGGATTGTCGTTTTCCGTTTCCTGTTGGTGTTACGCCAAGGCTGAGAGCGGAGAGGGTGTCGCATATTCCTTGTTTTAGAATACCATTTTCGATGATTGTTGTATCCTGCGCAAGTACGCCCTCATCATCAAACAGATATGAAGAAACTTGCTCTGCGGCAGATGCTCCATCGTGCATTTCCGTTATTTCAGATGCAATTTTTTTGTCGATAAATTCTTTTGCCTTTGCTCTGTCTTTTACAAACATATCCATTTCGACACCGTGTCCGAATGCTTCGTGTGCAATCAAACCGGTAACATCTTGTTTGCAAATAATATCGTAAGTTCCGGGTTTTATTTTTTCGGCTTTTAATAATTCAAAAGCCGCATCTACTGATGATTCAACATTTTTATCCACTTCGTCCAAAAGCTCTAGGCCACAATTTCCCGAAAAAGATTTGAAAGTGTTTTTTACTATATCGCCTTTTTTTACAAGCGGTATTAAATATGCAATTGCATAAGTATAGGCTTGCTCCAAATCTTTTTTCGTGGATAAAAACATTTTACAAACCGTAACTTCTTCAAACCTTACAGTAAAGTCGAGTAAGTCTTTGTTGTGGTCAAATGCTTTGTTTACCATTGCGGTAAGACGTTTGATTTTTTCTTCCGATGTCATTGAATTAAAAGGCTGTTTTACATCGGCAAAAAAGCTTTTAGTAATTTCATCTTCTTTAATTTTAGGGTATTTTTTAATTTCAATTTTTTCTTTTTTAAAAAGTTTGACATCATCTTTTGCGATTTTTCTGATATTCTTTTTTACAGCGTCCAAATCCAATTCGTTAAAAGAGTATTCGGAATAACCTATTCCGTTAAAAACTCTGCATACGAACCCTCGCTCGGTTGAAAAAGAGTCTTCTGCGGAAACGGCTCTTTTTTGTGCCGAAAAAGATTTGCCCTTTGAATCGCTTCCTAATATTGAAACATAAGAAAATTCCTTTGAAAGTTCTTGTATAAGCGAATTTAAAATAGGCTTACTTTTTCGTAAAAATTCTGACATTTTAACTTGCATTGTTCCTCCTATAATTACTCCGTGAATATAACTTTAAATATGAAAAAAATCAAGTCTTATGGTAAGGAGCTTTTCGGCAAGCGGTTTTTGTATTTTGCGACTTCCAAAAGTCATGCGAGTTTTCTAAAAGCCTTCTTTACTTTTTATGCGAAAAGGATTATACTCATTAGTGAGATAATTTATAGGAGAGGTTTTATGAAAGATAGTTTTATAAAAGGGTTGCCTTTGGTTGAATTTGATAAAATGCCTTATGAGCGCCCTGACTTTAAATCTTTTGAAGCTAAGTTTTCAGACAGTATGAAAAAATTTGAAATTGCGAAAAATGTTGAGGAGCAGATTGAAGAATTTGGTGAACTGCAACGACTGGAAGCTCATCTTGATACAATGCGAACTCTGTGTTCAATCAGGAATAGTATTGATACAACTGATGAATTTTACGAAAAGGAAACTGCTTTTTTTGATGAGTTTGGCCCACAGTTTGCAAATCTGTTTAATGAGTTCAATAAAATTTTTGTAAAGTCAAAATTCAGAAATGAACTGGAAAAAGAATTCGGCGAGCATATTTTCAATTTGATTGAAATGGAGTTGAAAGTTTTCGACCCGAAAATTATGGAAGAGCTTGTAATTGAAAATAAACTTGTAACACAGTATTCTAAACTGGTTGCATCTGCACAGGTTGAATTTGACGGTAAAAAATTGACGCTTTCACAACTTTCACCTTATACTCAAAATGTTGACCGTGAAGTGAGAAAAAATGCAAATGAAGCGGTTTGGGGATTTTTTGAAGAGCATGAAAAAGAGTTTGACCAAATATATGACGAGCTTGTAAAGGTTAGAACTAAAATTGCAAAAAAGCTCGGATATGAAAATTATGTGCAGTTGGGATATGACAGGTTAAATCGTACTGATTACAATTCCAAAATGGTCGAAAACTACCGAAAGCAGATTTTTGAAGAAATTGTTCCGTTAAAAAATGCACTTGTTGAAAGAAAACGAAAACGGCTCGGCCTTGATAAAATGTATTATTATGATGCCGGTCTTTCGTTTAAAACAGGGAATGCTGTGCCAAAGGGTAAAGAAGAGTGGATATTGGATCAGGCAAAAAAGATGTACTCTGAGCTTTCACCGGAAACAGATGAGTTTTTTAAGATGATGCTAAAATACAATTTGCTTGATGTTATGTCCAAAAAAGGAAAGGCTGCCGGCGGATACTGCACGGGTATACTTGACTATAAGGTGCCTTTTATTTTTGCAAACTTTAACGGAACAGCCGGCGATGTTACAGTTATGACGCATGAGGCGGGACATGCTTTTCAGGCATATCAAAGTCGAAATGCCAAGATTATATCTTATGGTTGGCCGACACTCGAGGCTTGTGAAATACATTCTATGAGTATGGAATTTTTTACATGGCCGTGGATGGAGCTGTTTTTCAAAGACCAAACTGAAAAATTTAAGTTTTCGCATCTTTCAGGTGCTGTTAATTTTATGCCTTATGGGGCAACTGTTGATGAATTTCAGCATTGGGTTTATGAGAACCCTGAGGCAACACCACAAGAGCGAAAATCAAAATGGAGCGAAATAGAAAAGAAGTATCAACCTCATATTGATTATGCAGATAATGATTTTTTAAAGCGGGGCGGTTTTTGGTTCAGGCAAGGACATATTTTTTCAATGCCTTTTTATTACATTGATTATACACTTGCACAAGTTTGTGCATTACAATTTTGGGTGCGTATGAATAAAGATAAAAAAGAGGCTTGGACAGATTATCTTAAACTTTGCGAAATCGGTGGTGCCCATCCGTTCTTAAAACTTTTGGAAATTGCTAATTTGAAAAATCCGTTTAATGAAGGTTGTATTGCATATATCACGCCTGATGTGAAAAAGTGGCTTGATTCCGTTGATGACTCACAAATGTAATTAGCTTAAAAGGGTAATATTCAAAAGTATTTGAATATTACCCTGTCGGTTGCGGAATAAATTTAAGGTGGCACAATATAAAGGTAAGCTAATTTGGAAATGATTAAGTTTGATAATATTTCCGTTAAAGCGGATAAAAAATTTATATTAAAAAACTTTAGTCTCATTATAAATGAATTTGATAAAGTGTTAATATACGGAAAATCCGGCTTGGGAAAAACCACTCTATTTCGTTTAATAATGGGCTTTGTTACTCCCTGTGTCGGAGATATGTATTATAAAGGAAAGCGGATAGACAAAAACACCGTTTGGGAAATTAGAAAATCAACCGCTTATGTTCCGCAAAATCTTGACTTAACAGACGAAAAAGTAAAAACATATATAAATGATTTGCTGTCTTTAAAAGTAAACACTGAAAAAAATATCAGTGAAAAAGAAATTACACAGTTGTTTGACTACTTTGAATTACCCCCCGACACACAAGATAAAAACTATAAAGACCTCTCCGGCGGAGAAAAACAGCGGGTTGCAATCATCATGGCGATTTTGCTGGACAGAGAACTGTTTTTACTTGATGAGGTAACTTCTGCACTTTCAGGAGAGCTAAAACAAAAGGTAATAGACTATTTTGCAAAAATACCCGAAAAAACAGTGGTTATAATTTCGCACGATGTAGAATGGATGCAAAATCAGAATATTAAAAAAATTAGCATGGAGGAATTATAAACATGTGTGTATATGATATTTCTATATTATCATTATTGGCAATGTTTCTATTGCTGTTAATTCCTTTGGGTATAATGCTTTATTTTAAAGTCAACTTGATAAGGTCAACTCTTATTGCCGTCATAAGAATGACTGCCCAGCTTTTTGCAATAGGCATTTTTTTGCAATACATATTTAAAATGAACAACCTATTTGTGAACCTGCTTTGGCTTTTAATTATGATTATATTTGCATCTTTTACTGCGATAAAAAGAAGCGAGCTCAGCTTTAGATTTATCTACGCCCCAATTTTTTTTTCGTTTTTAATTTCAAATATAATCGTGGTTTTATATTTTAATATTTTTTTTCTAAATCTCTCTGATATTTTAAATGCTCGATACTTAATCGCAATAAGCGGTATGTTACTTGGGAATAGTTTACGCAGTAATATAATCGGTATATCCGATTTTTACGACTCAATCAAACGAAATGAAAACCGTTATTTGTATAAACTCTCGATGGGTGCCGGAAAATACGAAATACTTATGCAGTATATTTCCAAAAGCATCACATTGGCATTAAAACCAACTATAGCGAGCATAGCCGTAACAGGACTTGTATCTTTACCCGGCATGATGACAGGACAAATACTAGGCGGCTCGGCACCTATTGTTGCAATAAAGTATCAGCTGGCAATTATGATAGCAATATTAACGGCAACCGCTATAAGTATTGTTCTGTCTATTTTATTTACTGTGGGCAAGGCGTTTGATTCGTATGGAATTCTGAGACGGAACATCTTCAAAAAAAATTGAGAATAAATGATATATTCACTTTTTAACCTCATTAAAAAGATAATATAAAATTTCAAAAAGGGGTGGTTATTTTTTTTATAAAATGATATAGTGCCAAAAAGAATTTTAATTTTAGGAGATTGCAATGCTTAACACAATTCGTGGTAAAAGCGAAAAAAGTTTACGAGGTCGTAACTTTTTGAAATTGTTGGATTTCACATCAGAGGAAATCAGGTATCTTTTGGATTTATCAAAAAACTTCAAGAGCATGAAACGCAACGGCGTACCTCATAAATATCTTGAAGGAAAAAATGTCGTGCTTTTATTTGAAAAAACCTCGACAAGAACAAGATGCGCTTTTGAAGTTGCCGGCTCAGACTTAGGCTTGGGCGTAACTTACATCGGTCCTGGATCATCACAGATGGGACATAAAGAATCTTTTGAAGATACAGCCCGCGTTTTGGGCAGAATGTATGACGGTATCGAATACAGAGGATTTGCCCAAGAATATGTTGAAACATTGGGCGAATATGCCGGTGTACCGGTATGGAACGGACTTACAACAGAGTTCCACCCTACACAGATGCTCGCTGACCTTTTGACAATTGAAGAACATTTTGGTCGCTTGAAGGGATTGAAATTCACATACATGGGTGATGCTCGCAACAACATGGCTAACTCGCTGATGATTGCTTGTGCAAAAATGGGTATTCACTTTACTGCATGCGCGCCTAAGTCGCTCTTCCCTGAAGACGACTTGGTTGCAAATGCGAAAAAACTTGCCGCTGAAACAGGTGCAACGGTAACCTTGACAGAAGATGTAAAAGCCGGCACAAAAGGTGCTGACATTATTTACACAGACATCTGGGTTTCGATGGGTGAACCGGATTCAGTTTGGGAAGAGCGAATTAAACTTCTTAAACCATATCAGGTAAATAAAGCCGCTTTCGACAACGCTTCCGATGAAGCAATTTTCTTGCACTGCCTTCCTTCGTTCCATGATACAAACACAGTAAAAGGAAAAGAAGTCCAAGAGAAGTTCGGTCTGCCTGAAATGGAAGTAACGAACGAAGTGTTTGAATCAGCTCGCTCATTGGTTTTCCAAGAAGCCGAAAACAGAATGCACACAATTAAAGCTGTTATGTACGCAACAATGAGTTAAACATTTGCTAATCTAATTTTGCTCTGTGCCAAAAGGTGCAGGGCATTTTTTTAAATAAGTGCAACGCCGACTTAAAGTCGGCTTTTGCTTTCCAACCCGCTCCCGCTGCATAATCTTTTTTGAGCTTACTTATATTTTTTAAGTAACCTCAAAAAAGGATAGACTGCGGTCGCAAAATCAGGCTAACGATAAAGTAAAGCACTCCGGTGTTCTGAGCTGCTTGCAAAAGGGGAGTAACTTTACTAATTTTCTTTTCTGGATAACTTCCCGCAGAAAACCGGCGTGTAGAGCTTTTTGTTTAACCTGAGTTTAACGGGCGAAGTCTATCCTTTTGCCCGAGTGTTTTTTTTAAAAGAGACGGTTGGAGCGATAGCGGAAAACGCACGATTAAGTTTTTAAGAAGAGGGCAAAAGATTATGCGAGCCCGTGGGGTTACGGAGCGATAGCGACAAAATTCTAATTCTTTATTTTAATATAACCCAAGTCGAGCCTGTTCCGCCATCGGCATGTTTGGGGTGTCCTGTTTCGCCGGCGTTTTTGTGGTTTTCCAAAAATTGTTTTACGAAGGGGGCGAGTACGGCGCCGTTTTTTGAGTGGTTACCTTTGCCGTGAATAATGAGAATTTTGTAAAACTTGTTGGCGATTGCTTTGTGGAAAAAGCCGCGTAATGCGACTTCGGCGTCTTCACATGTCATACCGTGTAAGTCGATTGTATCATCGGGCGGAATTTTTTGCAATCGTTTTTTTCCTGCGGGTGATTTTTCGCCTTGGTGATTTTTTTCGGCTAGGCTGTCCTTGTCGATTATACCATGCCGGCGCATCCATAATTCTTGCGGGTTTATGCGGTTGGCATCTTGTTGTTGAGCTTTTGCGTTTGTGTCGGATTGTTTTTGCAGGCGTTTGTCTTTTGCAAGTTTTTTCTTACCGTAGGGTTTTGCTGTTTGGCGTTCCCACTGTTCCAAAATATCTGCAAAACTCATAGTAGTACACTCCTATAAGTCTTCACGCACAAACGGCATGCTCATACATCGTGGGCCGCCACGACCGCGGGAAAGCTCTCCGCATGACATCTGTAAAACCTTTATGCCTTTTTTATCCAGAACTTCGTTTGTAATGTCGTTGCGCTCGTATACAACAACAGTACCCGGTCGAACACATAATGTGTTTGAGCCGTCATTCCACTGCTCTCGCTCAGATGCAATTTTATCGCCGCCTGCACATTGAATTAAGTCAACTTTGTCAACTCCGGTCAGTTTTTCCAAAACTTTTTCAAGTGTTGTGTCAACTTGTTTTATTTTTAGCTCGTCCTGTTTTACACCTTTGGTTATTTCAAACACTTGGAGGGGGCCGAGTATGCCGGGGTGAATCGTAAACTTGTCGTAATCGATTTGTGTGAAAACAGTATCCAAGTGCATAAAAGCTCGAGCTTTTGGTATGTCCAATGCAAGCACTGTTTCAATATTTGAGTCGGCATTGAAGAAAACATTTTTTGCAAATGCATCAATTGCGTTAGGAGTTGTGCGTTGTGAAATGCCGACTGCAACTACTTTTTTTGATATATTCAAAATGTCCCCGCCTTCAATGCTTGGCTCGTCATAGCGATTGTAAACCAGTGGTACATTTCCTGCGTAATCAGGGTGATGCTTAAAAATATATTCACCGTAGATTGTTTCTCTGTTTCGGGTTAGTGAATACATTTTATTTAAGCTGACACCGTTGCCGACACAAGCGAAGGGGTCTCGAGTAAAATAAAGGTTAGACATCGGTGGAATTAAAAGCTGAGCCCTGTCTTTTAACAAACCCGCAAGTGATTGGAATGATGGGGCAGGAATTTCGTCCAACTTAATGCCTGCCATTGTTTTGAGCACAAGAGTTTTTGCATCATGAATGGAATTAAGCAAGTCATAAGCGGCGTTTTTATAATAGTTTGAAAAAATACCGGCTTCATCTAAATATTGTTTTAAAAAAGCCTCTTTGATTTTTGCATCGCTTGATATTGCTTCGGCAACTAAATCTTCCAGATACAAAACTTGTACCCCTTCGCTTCGCAATATTTCTGCAAATTCATCATGCTCTTTTTTTGCGTTTTTCAAAAACGGAATATCGTCAAAAAGTAATTCTTCCAGAGTATCCGGTGTTAAAAAAAGCAATTCATCACCGGGTCGGTGTAGCATTACCGATTTTAAGTTTCCAATCTCGCTTGTAACATTTATAAACGCCATATTGTCCTCCAAAATTATGCTTTACATTTTAAATTTGATTTTATCATGCGCCATTCAAATTTGAAATACGCCGGAAATCTGTTTTAATCTTTTTCAAATCTATTATTAGTTAAATATACAACTTTGTCAAGCTCTTTTTTGCATTTTTCTAAAGTGCTTAAAGAGCTTGTTTTTTTTTTGAAATACTGTTATTATCGTCTGTAATTTTGGAGGTTGTATGGCAAAAATTGGAATTATTGGTGCCGGAGCATGGGGAACTGCTTTGGGTGCGGCTTTAAGCAGGTGTAACCATTCTGTATGTCTTTGGGCTTTGGAAAAAGATGTTTGCGAAAGTATCAATAACGAGCATATAAATAAAAGGTTTTTACCAAAATTTAAGTTACCCGAAAATATTGTGGCAACAAACGATATGGATTTTGCCGCAAAAGACAAAAACTTAATTATTCTTGCAAGTCCGTCTATATATCTTTTAAGCACAGTTAGGCAACTTTTACGAACCCCCTCATTTTCAAACACGGAACCTTCGGAGCAGTTTGCCATTGGGATTTTAACAAAAGGGTTTATTCCCGATGAAAACGGGTATCCCCGGTTTATTACAGATACACTTGAAAGCATTTTACCCGAGCCTTATAAAAACAGGCTTGTTTATATAGCAGGGCCAAGTCATGGCGAAGAAGTTGCAATGGGCAAACTGACAGGACTTATTGCGGCAAGTAAAAATCCGATGGCGGCAATAAGGTGCAGGGAGATATTGAAGTCAAGGCAGCTTTTGGTTTATTCCGGTCTTGATGTTATAGGTGTTCAAACATCAGCCGCCGCAAAAAACATTATAGCCATTGCCTTTGGGCTTCTAGATGCTTTAACCGAAACATCTGACATATTTGGGGATAACACAGAGTCGCTTTTACTTGCCGCAGGGCTTAACGAAATACAAACACTGGGACGCGCTCTTGGAGCGACACACCCTGAAACCTTTACTTCAATTTCCGGTGTGGGCGATTTAGACGTAACTTGTCGCAGTAAATTCGGCAGAAACAGACGGTTCGGTATGGAAATTATAAAAGAGGACATTTTAAGCCGGTTTACCGGAATAGATGACATAATTGCAAATATTGCCAAGATTGGTTATTTGCCCGAGGGTGTAGTTGCATGTAAACATGTTCAAAAGATTTGCGAAAAACTAAATTTGAAATTATCGATAACCATGGGGCTTTATAAAATTCTTAATAAGGAAGTAGAGCCGACCGAATTCATTGATAAAATATTACACGGGGAGAATATTTAATGCTGGAAAAAATTAGCGAAAAATTTTCGGGGATATTTAAGACAATCTCCGGAAAAGGAAAAATTACCGAAAAGAATATACAGGATGCCATTGAAGAAATAAAAATGGCATTACTCGATGCTGATGTTAATTTACGGGTTGTTCGCCGATTTGTGAATGCAACTGCCGAAGAGGCAATGGGCATAAAAGTATTGCAGGCAGTAGACCCCGGTCAACAGTTTGTAAAAATAGTCAATGATAAAATGGTTGCTTTTTTGGGCGATGAAAAAAAAGAGCCTGCGCTTCACGGTCCTGATACGCAATCGGTAATTTTATTTTTGGGTTTGCAAGGCTCGGGTAAAACTACCTCTGCGGCAAAACTTGCGAACAGACTAAAAAAAGAGGGCAGAAAGCCGTTACTTGTTGCATGCGACCTTGTACGACCTGCGGCTGTTGAACAGTTATCGGTTTTGGGCAGCAGCATTGACATACCGGTGTATAAAGAAGAAACAAAAGATGCCGTGAAGGTTGCGGAAAATTCGATTAAATTTGCAAAAAAGAATTTTTATGACACAGTAATAATCGATACCGCAGGACGGCTTCAAATCGATGAAGCGATGATGCAGGAAATCGTAAAAATCAAAAAGGTGACAAAACCTGTTGAAACAATTTTGGTTGCTGATTCCATGACAGGTCAAACTGCGGTTGATATAGCAAAAGAGTTCAACGAAAACCTTGAGCTTTCCGGTATTATACTGACAAAGTTTGATTCTGATGCGCGAGGTGGTGCCGCCCTTTCGCTTAAAACAATTGCAAAGGTGCCAATCTATTACATTGGTGTCGGCGAAAAAGTTGAGGACTTAGAGCCGTTTTATCCTGAGCGAATTGCAAGCAGGATTTTGGGCATGGGCGATGTTGTATCGCTGGTTGAAAAAGCCCAAGAGGTGTATGACGAAAAAGAGGCTGCACGGCTTCAGCGAAAAATGGCGAACTCAGGCTTTACTCTTTCGGATATGCTTGACCAATTTGAAAAGGTCAGTAAAATGGGCTCGCTGGAATCAATGCTTGAAATGATACCCGGAATGGCAGGGCAACTTGATACAAACAACCTTGACATGTCAAAAATGAAAAAGCAAAAAGCAATTATTCAATCGATGACATTCAAAGAGCGGGACAACCATCTAATCATCGGTCCGCCTCGTCGCCGCCGTATTGCACGCGGGTCAGGCACATCGGTTGCGGAAGTCAATCGTCTTTTAAAACAATTTGAAAAGACCCGCCAGATGCTCAGGAAAGTTGCTCGAAACAAAAACAAGCAGGCTGAAATGATGCAAAACATGGGCGGTTTTTTTGGGTAGTCAGAAATCAGCGTAGCGTGGTGAAAGACAAAACACAGACTTTCAAAAGTACGCTTAACAAAAATTTGAAGCCCGCAGTCTATCCTTTTTTGAGCGGAGTATCGCAGGAGTAGGAGTTGTAGCGACAGCGGAAAATCCTACTTAAAAATATCAGTAGCTCAAAAAAGATTATGCAAGGGCGTCTGTTGCATGCTTGAGCGTAAGCGATGAGCTTTAAATTATTTATTTTGCAACGCCGACATTTAAAGTCGGCTTTTGCATTGCAACCCGCTCGCTCGCATAATCTTCTTTCCTTTTCTTTTTATGTTTAGCGATGTTTCGTCTGAAGCCGAACCATCTTGTTTGTAAAATAAATCGAAAAGAAGGATAGACTTCGCTCGCCATTACCGGTTAAATTTTTTGAAAAAGCACGCCGGTGTTCTGTTGTTACGATGTTAGCTTTTGTTTGCTTTTAAGGCAATTCGGATTCAGCGATTTTTTCCAATACCATATAATCGTAGAGTGCGCCTTTGAATGGTTGTTTGTTTCGTTGTAATATTGACAGGTTTCCGTTGTCGCGTTTTTTGAAAAATTCTGAGGCGGGTATGTGGTTTTCAAAATAAAGAATGATTATGTCGTCTTTTGTTGTAAGCCATTTTCCGTGAAATATTTTCGGGTTTGGTTTGTTTTCCTGAAAAATCAGCAGGCGTGCAGATTTGTTTGTTTTAAATTCGACTGCGTAAGTTATGGATTTTGTTTTTGAGGTCGGGATTACTCCGTAATACATTCCTTCTATTTTTGATTTATCTTCCGGCATATTTGTTAAAGGCGGGGCAGGTAATTGCTTGCAGGAGATTATCTGAAAGTATGCGAAGACGAAGAGGCAAAAGCAAGTTATCTTCAGAATAAGAATATTCAGGTTTACGCGGGCTTTTTTCATTTTGTAATTACAGGTTAATACTCTATTTCCGCTGCCATTACATTTGTCGGGTCGAATGCGTGGCAAGGGGTAACGGCATAAACCATTTTGCATTCGGGACAGGCATCTTCAAATGTTTGCATTTCAAAATCTTTTTGGCAATTTTCACATGTTATTGTGAGTGGCATTGGCTGTGAGGCAAATCCCATCGCTCTAACTTTATCCACTACATCTTTTCCGTTTTGGAAGTTTCCATTACAATTATTGTGCAAGGTTTTCTCCTTTTCGTAATTTTTCTCGAAAGCCGAGTAATGTTTTATCCGGCTTTTCAAGTTCTTTTAATATTATTCTTTCTTGGGTTGTTGTTTCTATTATTTTGTCTATTCCACTCTATGGTAGATGGGGGGGATATCCAAAATTGTTTCATTTCCTGTAAATATATTCATACTTTGATAATAATAAAATTTAAATTGTAAGTCAATGATTTTTTGAATGTATCGAAAATAAAGAGGGGATACCATTTCTATTCATTAAACAACAGTAGAAAAAATTACGCCTGGCACAATGCGTAAGGAAAAATTTAACATTGCCAGCATGGCTCGCAGAAGCTGCCGAAAATGCAAATTTAAATTTCTTACAAGAATTACAGAATGTGCTTAAAACAAAACTTCAAATAACACTGTAGTTTCTGAAAGCAGAGTTAATGATCAGCAATGGCTTAAGGCTTCAATTTTCCAAATTCATTCTGAATTAACTTATTGAAAAGTGTTGAATTTTGTTCGGCATCAATTTGATCGATTTTTCTTACCGGCGAGATTATAAGCTCATTTGCGGAGATTTGTCGGTAGTAATATCGACTTGCCTTTGAGCGAATCTCCGATGAAGAGAATCCGTAAGTTCTAGCAAAGGCAAAGCATAAATCGTTGTGATCCATAGACGGGCCATTGCTTCGCAGAATGCAGTCTTTGTAGATTATAATTCTGCCTGTGTCGCTAGTGAGCAGCCCATCTTGGATTGAGTAGTTTAGTGTGTAGTTAATCATAATTATCCTTTAAATTTTATTTCCTTATCTATCCTAAAAATGATTTTCCGATTAAGCTACCGTTTGAGCCTGTGAATAAAAATTCTTCCGTCCATTTTATTTCAGGTGTATACCAAATTGTATAAGAACTGCCGTCAGGTCTAAAATATACCGTTTTTAGTTGCGAGAAATTAAACCAGAACATCAACTTTTTGCCTTGTATTTTTTGACGAACAAATTCTGTTGCTTCTTCTATGCTAAGCCCTCCGGGGAGTTTTCCTCCGCCGTAAACAGCAGGCATAAATCTTATCGAGAAAGTCTTTGGAGAAATCTCTTGGTTTGCGAAATATAAAAAGTTCTGCATGTCTTCTTCGGCACAGCTTTCAATTTTTTCTTTTTCTGCGTGTATGTAGTCCAAATATGCTCTAGGGATTTTTTCTGCAGAAAGCTTATCCCAAGATTTTTGCATGCTACAAAGATATTGAGCTTTGTTTGGTTTTAATTTGCAGTCTTTCATCAGACGAGGTAAGTCTTTCGAGCCTTTAAACCTTAAATCTAAATTTATGAATTGTTTTTTCATTAGTACTCCTTTAGCCTATTTTAACGAGCAGGCAAGTAAAGTTTTAAATCCACTCTTTTAATCATATAAATTATAACACATGGTTTTGAAAAAATCAAGATGTTTATTTAATAATTTACAAATTTTTATAACAGACCTCTTAAACTTTCTTCTAAAATAGTATCTTCTTTTGCATAAGCGTCTGTGAGTATAATTTCGTTATAAGTTTCTTTTCTAGCTCTCCGTTCTTCATCATTGATTTCAGGTGGATTGCAGAAAGGCGGTATTGCAACACTTTCAAAGCTATAGCAGGAAAAATTTTCGTCATCATCCAGATTGTATTTTAATTTCAATAAGTCTAAAAATAATTTGTTATAATTTCTGATTTTGCTTTTTTCCAACTTTTGCAGTTCTTCATATTTATAATTGTAATAGATTAGTTCGTTATATTCATGTT
>PDWI01001429.1_pt1 | contig 37789 bp, 26 predicted proteins | sample 1430891 | NCBI WGS metagenome assembly PDWI01 (sample SAMN01162508, study PRJNA174530) | Oral metagenome, whole genome shotgun sequencing project. | biome: Marine environment; feature: Marine mammal; material: Swab sample of the gingival sulcus; isolation source: swab sample of gingival sulcus... | reverse complement strand
CAATACCGATCCGGTTATGGCCGCTCTGGTGGTGGCGGTCTCCGCGTCCAACACCTTTATTCTGCCGACTCATCAGGTAAACGCCCTGATAATGGGCCCCGGAAACTATAAGACATGGCACTATATCAAGGCGGGAACAGGAATGACGGTGGTCTATACGCTGGTTTTACTCGGCTGCCTAAGGTTTTTTTATGGTGTATAATTTTGTTTACAGCAGGATGTTTAACCCAGGTCCAGCATAAAGAAAATGATAATTATGTTATAACAGTTAGTTACACTGCTTTGCCAGGGGCTTTCGTGCCTGGTTCAGTAGAGAGATCGGTTGGATAACGGATTATCTGCTCACAAACAGTCGCATCTCAGGTTTTGTCTTATTCAAAACTCAGTTTAAAGACAGGGAGGGACGAAGATCAAGTTTCATCAAGTTGCATTTTTATTGTGGCTGGAGGCTGCCTGGATCAGCCATATTGGCTTATCTGAAAAGACTTTTTTGTTAATCAGTCTCCAGCTAACTCCCCAAGGAGGTTATAAAGAGGGTCGGGCATGCTTTCAAGGGCGTCAAGATCAATAATCTCCTGAAAGGCAGGTATGCCGGACAGCTGAGTGACCTCCTGAATAAATCCGTCATTTGGCAGAAATGTTGTAAGCGGGGTTGAGATCAGCACAACTGGTAGGCCGCCAAATTGTTCAAGCTTCACAATTTCAACCTGATACCTTAAATCCTCAAGTAGTGTGCAGAGTGCGGGAAATGTCTCCAGAAAAACAGATAAAATAATATATCCCAGCAATCCATGCCGCATTTCTTCGGCCTGCCGGGCCTCTTTCCCGTTTAACATAGCCTGTATCCGTTTCAGCGGACATTCACTTTGGTATGAGAGCAGAAATCTTGTTGGTGAACTGATTGTGATATCTTCTTTATCACCTTCAGTCGCAAGTGTGTATTCAAGTGGTGTTGATTCAATTATATTGGACAGTGGCGGAATTGGTGTCTGCAGTTTTTTCGGAAGCTGAAAGGGTGTTTCACAGATGGAACTATAAATTTCCTGCAGCTCAGCGAATGCTTTTTCTGAACCATGTATCTCCTGTTGCGAAGAACTTTTTATATAAGTTCCAAGCAGTTTTCTTGGGGTAAACAGCGGTCGCAGAGTAGTCAGATGTCTCTGCAGGCGTTTGTCAAGTTCTGCCGCGATCTTGCCCGTTGCCTGTCGGAGTTTCAGAAATTCCTGATTATCAAGATCCTTGCGGGAGATGTTCTGTTCTGACATATCAACTCCTTTGTTATCTGAAACACGATTCCCGGGCAGACGTTAGCGCCCCGTAGTTCCATGTTTCATTTTTTGTTATGGCTAAAGGCTATCTGGTTCAGCCATGCTGATTTATCCTGCTTATTGATCTTATTGTAACCTGATCAGATATGCATCCGTCTCATTATCCTGAACATAAGGACAAAAAATGATAGACTCAGGATAGTTGTCTACCTTGAGATAATAGGATGTCTCCGCATCAATTTTATTCTGCACCGCCCACCCGTCAAATCCGGTCTGACCGATATTCAGCCTGAGTCCTTGCTGGGCATAATTCAGGGTCGATTTTTCCGGCAGTTTTCCGGCCACACCGACAGCGTGCATGGATATCCCCTTCGGAGCTGTGCCAAAAATCATGCCCTGCCAGCTATCTTGCCGGGGCCCCACCTCAAACCACTGCCCGATCTGTGGTATGCCGTAAACATCAAGTCGATAATCGGGAAATGTCAAGGCGGTCGGTTTATGCAGTAATGTAACAATTTTGGCGCCATAGGTTCCCATCGCCAAGACAGAACATGCCGTAAACGGTGTTGGTAGTGTCTCTGGCTTAATTGCATTATCGCCATCCTGCAGAAAAACGATGGGAAAATCCACTCCCCGCACCGCTTGCACAGCCAGTGCCAGCAGTGCCAGTCCATAACGAACAGAGGTATTGGCAAATATTTCCGTACCGGTGTAAATCAACCACATACTGACATCTTTTTCGAGCAACTCCTTGCGTGGTTTGCACCAGGCCATTCTGTCAAGATCATCTTCCCAGAAGTGTCCGTCGACAACACATCCGTACTTTGTCAGCGTTTTCATAATTGCCTGTACTGCTTGCTGTGATGATGCCAATGAGGTCAGCCAGATCTTTTTCTTCTTCATCGTCGTAAGTCCTGTTGTCGGGATATTTCGTTTTATTCCACAAAATCAAGCGGATTATCCATATCAAACCCGAACAGCCGTGGATCTTCACCAATCACTGCTGCCGAGAAAATATAGAACACATAGTCATATGTTTGCCGGGGAATCCTGTCGCGATACTGCTCCAGAAACTGCCAGAAGTTCCTGTCTTTCGGATTACTGGGCATCTTATTGATAAGTCGGTTAACCCTGTTTTCTCCCCAGTTATAGGAAGCCATCACCAGTAAGCCCGACGCCTGGGCGTCGGTATTATAGATACGGCGGAGGTATCTGGCGGCGGCCTGTGTCGACTTCAGAAAATGATGTCGGTCATCCTTTGGGTCGGCCCTCCTCTGCTTGACCAGCGGTCCGATCTGCAACCCATAATCTTGCGCCGTTGACGGAATAAACTGCCACATCCCTTTGGCAATACCCCATCTGGTTTTCGGACCGCAGGCATTGATGTTAAAGTTGCTTTCCTGCATTGCCAGATAAAAAAACTGCGGGGGAAGGTCTTGGGCCAATAACGCTTTGGCAATAGGTGCGGCATACCCCTTTTTCCGGGCCCTGTTTATAGCGTTACGAAATCGTGTTGTTGCCTTCCATTTGCCGATATAATTCATAACCTCGGCGGCAAAGTTGTCCGGCATGAAGATTTCGCACTCACCAAAAGTTCTGGCCACCTTAAGGATAAGTCTCTCTTCCTTGCTGATCTCCTTTTCATATATTTGTAGACGGTCAACAAACCGGGCATAACTCTCTTCAAGTTCTTTTGTTTTCTGCTCAAACTGTTCTACTTTGGCAATGGTCTCAGGATCTTCTGATTTTTTTGAAGAGGCCAGCAGCTCGGCAAATTCAAGTTCAAGACTCTTCATCGCATAAAAGATCTCTGCCGCCAGCTCTTTCTGTTTGACAACCTGCAGATGCTTGTATATTGCAACAGAGCCGGCCGCAATAAAGAGGCAGGCAGTAATGGCTATTATAAGGCCGTATTTGCGCTTCTGTTTTTTCTGTACCCGGTTGAAGGCCTGGCGAACCATCATGGTATGTTCACCGGCATCCTTGTTGTCACCGCCAAAATACCGCTTCTGGTACTGGGTCACTGTCAGCGGATCTTCCGGTTCGCTCTCCGGTTGCGGTTGTTCGATATGGATGGACAGCACCGGGCCGCCTCTGCCCAGCTCAAACTGCATATCCCCGGCAAGCGGTGCCCGGTCAATCTTTTCTCCGTTGATATAGATACCATTGGCACTCCCCCGATCAATCAGCCACCAGGTGTCCACCAGATAAACCAGCTCCGCATGTTTCCTGCTTACCACCTGATCATGGATAACGACATCACAGTGATCACTGCGGCCGATCCGGAAAGAGCTGGTAAACAGTTTGCTTTGCTGCTTACCGTGCTTATCCCGATACAGGATTTTTAATTTCGGCTGGTTAACAGTCATTTTTCAGAGGGTATTTGTAATGAAAAAGTTGCTTAAAGGTAATAACATTCAGGTTTGTATTCCCTTTGTGTAACTGCCAGTAATGTTCCAGATTTGGATAAATATGATTTCATCCTATAATAGTTACAGTTAATACTTGCTTCAGTTTATTGTTTTAACCACTAAATCACGGCGCAATAATCACCTTTGTCTGACTGGGTGATAATTGTGCTCCAACAGGGACATTTGCATTGACACCGTTATGACCCGTTACAGACGTTGCATGTACACATCCGTCCCCTTGTATCTTTACTTTTGAGCTGGCCTTTTTAAAGGTAATTTTCCCCATATTCATCCCCGACATCACTCCCTTATTGACCCCGGCTTCATCCCCCATGGAACGGGGAATTTCTGATTTTTTTGTAACTGCCGGCTTACCGACAAATTTTACCTTGGTGGATGTTTTGCTGGCCTGGCTGACAGAGCCTTTGTTGGGATATGGGATTGGAACCGGGCTTGGTGACGGCGGTGCCGGAGTTAAACAGACATCAGGTGCCGCCAGAGTATCTCCCCCCCCTTTGCTTGATGCCGGAAATATTGCTGCCATTGCTTTACTCCCTGATGCTTGATTCACTAAGAATTCTATAAGATAAACTCAGTATCTTAACCAAGGTGGATCTTTTCACCTTTCACCTTTACATCATCGTCTGCCTTAATAACAGTTGTTTTACTTTTCAGATTAAACGCGTTATGGATAAGCATTCTCATCCTTCCCGATTTCACCTGGTTAAGCTTTTCAACGGTTCGGTAAGAGTTTTCAGTTTTTTCGATAATTGAAGATGCCTTTGTTTCTACTTTACCCGCCATCAACCTGACAGATTCAATTCTGCTGATTACTGATTTTATCGCATTTTTGGACTGTTCAATAAACAGAGCAGTCCTTCTGGCAGAGACTTTTACATCTCTGCTGGAAACATCAAGTTTCCCTTGTGTTAATGATAAGGCTGTTCTGGTTTTCTCCAGGAGCTTTCCTACAGAGAACTCAATTTCTGATTTACCGGAAAATTCAATTTGATTTGCGTTCAGATGAATTTTCCCGGCTGCATTGATTTCAATATTTCCGTTTGTTGCTTCAAAAACAACATTTTCAGTGCCTGAAAAAATGCTGGCTTTTTGGGAGTGGGGATCATATTTAAACAAAAGTTCATCTTCACTTGAATGAACTGATAGCAGCTGCCTGTTATTTTCGGTAGTTATTGAAGCATATGCGCCATCAGCCACACTTAATTTACCCTGTTGTTCAGATCTGTGTTTTTTTCTCAGCACGCCGATAATAAAAAAGTTGTTTTGATTATCTTCAACCACCAGCACTTCATCGCCAAAGGTAAAACTCTGATCCGATTCAATCGCCAGTCTTGCCGTGATTTTCTTTTCTTCTGAGGAATTGTTTAAAGCAACGACAACTGTTCCCCGCTCTTTTTCATTAGACTTGATGATATAAGCTGTTCCAAAAAATCTTTTAGAAGATTGATCTGTATATATTCTGGCAATATTTTCCATTTTTACTCCTCCAGTCGTTGATCCAGCCATTTTCACAGTTATTTATGGCCAGGTGGCCGCCAATCTTCTGCTTCTGCAAGGTCCGTATCAGTATATTCACAAAGTGTTCTGATCGAACCTGTCCAGTTTGTTCCTTGATCAGATATCCGATGTAGCAATGATTGGGTGAGATCTGCTCTGTCAAAATCGGCAACATCCAGAACTGCATGGGAAAAAATGCAATATGGTAATTGGGCATAATTGAATTTTGCCCCTTTGCAGTTTGCATGATTAAATTCACCCCGGTCTATCTGGGCGCCACTGAAATCAGCTTTTAATGCAATTGAGCTCTCAAATCGCGCCCCCCGACAATCCGCTTTTTTGAATATGGCTTCCGAAATATCGGCTTCCGAAAAGTCAGCTCTCAGGCACCGCGCATTTATCATGCTGCTTTCTTTTAAAATTGCTTTTTCAAAACAAACTTGAGTGCAATCTGTCTTATCAAGTTGGGCACCTGTTAAATCAGCCTCTCCAAAGTCTGAATCGGTCAGATCACACCCCTTAAGATTCATTCCGGTAAAATTTGTTTTTTTGAGATTGCACAGTATAAACGAGGTCTGTTCAATATGGACTTTTGTAAAATCAACTCCTTCAAAATCAGTTCCTGTTATTTTTGCGTTTCTTAGATCAATTCCTTTTATTATCGCATCCGCCAATTCACAACTTACCAGTTCACTGTCTTGAAAAACCGCCTCGGTAAGATCTGCCTCTCTCAAAAAAGTGTTATTCATTTGTGCCCCGGAAAAATCGGCTCCTCTGAGGTTTGCTCCGGAAAAATCAGCATCTGCCAGATTGGCATCAGTAAAGGAGGCTTCTCTTAACTGGGCTTCGCTGAAATCTGCTCCGGTTAAATCAAGACGGCTGAAATCTGCTCCGGCAAAATCTGATCTGCTGAAACGAGCATCCATCAACTCTGCTTCCAGAAATGAGACATTTGATAAATCAGCCTGGGATATCTCTGTACCGACAAGATTTTTCCGGGATAAATCCATACCATTCATGTTGCAGTTATCGAATATACAGCCGGACAGATCGTCTGGTAATTTCCCGGACAGCGCACTTATATCGGATTGCGAAAATCTGACAGCGGAAAAAGATATCTGGCTGAAATCTACTCCATTGAAATCAGATTTAGAAAACTCCGCTTCTCTTATCGCCAGATTTGAGAAGGTTGCTTTATTCAAAGCACATTGATTAAAAATAGTTCCGGATATAATGGATTCTTTAAAAGCTGTTTTTTGAAGCTGACATCTGTCAAACTCAGCATTGGTGAGATCTGTATGAAAAAAACGAACCTTTCCCAGATCCGTCTGCCAAAATCGTGTCCCGACTAACTGTGAATCAGTGAAGAGAGCATTGTCCAAACGCATACTTCCCTTGGCCATTCCCTGAAGACCTTGTTTTTTAAGCGTTTCTATATTGTTATCACTTATCCCGCTCTGCTCAAAATCGGTTTCCACCCTATTCGAGTCCTTGACCAGTTTGTTATCTACCAGAAATATAACCCCATTAAGATCACTGTTCTCGAATATCACCCCTCTGCAATCACAATTTATAAAAAAGGAATCTGTTAACTCCACATCTGAAAAAACAGCATCTTTCAAATTAACATTGTTAAACGTTATTCCTTTCAAACTGCTTTTTTGAAACGAGCCTGAGCATAAATCCATGTTATCAAACAGTACACCTGTCAATTCGGCTTTATGCAGCTTTAGTCCGGAAAAGTTTTCTCCGGAAAACATCTGGTTTTCAAGTTTTTTCCCTTCACGAATAAGATCTTCAATCTGTTCTTTTGTCTGTAAAGTCATTTTGCTAAAAGATTATCCTTTTGAAAGTTTCGTCATTTTCAGATTGGCATTTTCAAACCTGGTACCATCAATAACAGCGTCTAAAAATTCAGCACCATATATATTGGATAAGCTGAAATCTGCCTGGGTCAGATTTGCTTGTTCAAAAGTGGCTTCCAACAGATTCATCGCCCTGCATTTGGCCTGACGCATGTCCGCCTTTGTCAGTCTGCCGTATTTAAGATCAGCACCAGTAAAAACAGCGGACAACAGAGATGCAGAGGCAAAATTTGCTCCTTCCATACTGGCAAGAGAAAAATCAGCCTCATTAAGTATTGCATTTTCCCAAATTGAATAAGCTGCAGTCACTCTCTGGAAAGAACCCTTACTGAAATCTGTTTTCCCAGCTGCTTTCAAACCAGTTAAATCAGTTTCTTCCATATTAACGCGAATACCAGTAGCATCTTCCACACTGGCCTCCATTAATATAGTTCCATTAAAATCGGCATTATCAAGGGTGCTTCCGGAGAAATCAGCGGCCTTTGCCTGTGCGTTTCTGAAAGATACATCGGTTAAATCAGCGTCGGAAAAACTGCTGTTTTCGGCATTACAGCGATCCAGATTTGCCTTTACCAGAATTGCCTGGTCAAAAATAGCATTTCGCATATCAGTTTCGGATAAATCGGCATTTTTACATAAAGCCCGGGAAAGATCAGTGTCTATTAGAGTGGCACCCTTTAAATCAGCAGACAGAAAGCTGGCTTGCTGCAGATTCGCATTTGTAAAGTTGGAATTTACCAGAATTGCCTTTTCAAAATTGACTCCCTGTAGAATCGCATCAGAGAAATCAACTCCTTCCAGTTTAAGAGCTGATAAATCCAGATTGCTCAAGTCGTTACCGCAGAGGCTATCACCTCTGGCGACTCTGTCGATAATGATTTCTCGGGTAAGAGGAGGGGAGGCAATATCGGTCTCAATCCCCAGTTCCTTAAGAATACGAGCCTCTTCCTGTTTGTCCTCTTCGGTTGGCTCAGGGAGCTTATGATCTGGATCTATTCCAGCCGCGATATAAGCTGCGCGGAGCTCATCTTCAATTTTTTGAATTTCCTTATCAATATCAATTTCATCTGCTGTTGATTCATCATCAGCAGTTTTTTCTTTCTCTGAATCGTCTTCCTCTATTTGTTCAAATTCTTTTAAAAAAAGGTTATGATAATGTTCTCTGGATTTCTCAGGTTCATTTAGATTCTCCGCAACAATAAAGATATGCTGAATTTCTTTATAATCCTCAGATATAATATCTATAACTGCCCGCCAGACAAGAATCAGCTTTTCTGCTTCCATATCGACCCAGAGGGTATCAAGTCTCAGATCAGGTTCAAAAAAGGTCGTGTTATCGTGTGATTCTGTATCCTGCTTTTGGATAAACAATCTTGGCCGTAACCCTGGCAGACGACTCCGATATGTTGAGATAGTCGGGTGCAGATTTTCAAAATAGAGCGATTCATCACCTTTTAAATAACCTTCAATCTGCATATCCGATGGTGCGGCATTATAATAACCCCAGTCAAAATCCACAGGATACCATGGCCAGCGTTCTTTCAGCCATGTTCCTTCATAGGTACCAAGCTTTTTATAGCGCTGGTCCCATAAACTGTTGATAGGACCAAAACCTGCCGGTTCCGGTTGACTGTCCGGTGAATCTATCAAGTTATCTAACTCTTCAATATTGGGCAATTGCCACCGTTCTGTTCCATCTGCCTGCAGTGTCTTGCCATATCCCTTTCCAACCGGATTGCGCTGATAGCCTTTTCCTCCAAAGGCGTTTTCATAGCGAAGTTCCATTTGGGTAAATGGCTGGGGGGCTGAGATTGTCTTTATCATGGGATTCCAATAGCGATCACCAAAAATTGCCAATTTTTTTAATTGGTGACCAACACCAAAGGCAGCCCTGCATCCTCTGGTCGGCTCTCCTCCAGGCGGCCAGCATTTTCCCGATAACAGTAGATCCGTACAAGGTTTAAAATAGGCAAAATCAGATTCATAAAAACTACTTCCTTCGCCGGTATTATCGTCTGAATATGGTATATCTCCTGTGGGAAACAGCTGATCTTTGGAAATTGTTGCAGTTCCATTATGGACAAGATCAAATGTCCCTTTGATAATCAATGTCAGACTATATCGGGGAAAGTTGACTCTGCCAACAATTGGGGCAAAGATAAATGGTGTTTTGCTAATAAGTTCCATCAATATTCACGTTTTTATATAGCCCTAAAATAACAAAAAAGGAAACGGGTTCCAGTAACCGGTTTTCCGCTTCAGTCATATGATTTATCCAAATTCAGAGCTCTTTTTGGCAAAGAAATGATTTCTTATTATAGTAAGTCCATTAACTATTAATCTCTTTTCTATTTCTGTATTTTTAGTAATTTCACTTTCTCCATCCAAAATTATCTTTGGAGATGTAATTGATATTTTGCCGGGAGTTAAAACAATAGAACTGCCACCACAAGTTAATTTGATTTCTGCTGTTGCTTTAATTTCATTTACAGGTGTCTCCAATAGCTCTTTGACATTAGATTTAGTTACAGATACACCTCCACAGAAAGAAGCCTTCATTCCGGCAAAAACTTCAGAGGTAGCTCCAGCGGTTTCAGTCGCTTTAAGAGCAGCATTCAATTCATGAGTAGCAGCAAGATTATTTGTATTTTTAATCCCAACAAACGTTTCGTTAGTAGCAGCAAGATTCTTTGTATTTTTAACACCAATAAACGTTTCGTCTGTTGCTGCATAGACCGTAGATTTTTTGGTGCCAATAAACTCTTCTTCTGTATTGCCAAGTGTCTTCGTTACCTTATTTGCATGATATTCATATGTTGCATCACCGCTTATATTGGCTTTATATGTATTACCAAACGCGTAAACTGCTGGTCCTTTATTTGTCACTTTTGCCGGGCCGGCAATATATCTAACCATATCACCCAAAGAACTGAGAAAGACGTTCCCCCGATTTGGTGCTCCGATTGAGAATGTCGTCTCTTGAGTTGGAGATGAAAGATGTATTTGCTGTTTGCCATCATTATCTTCAATACGAATCTGATTTCCGCCACCGGTTCTGATCATGCTCTGGGTCTGGTTGGCACCGGTTACAGGGCTTCCGGTCTCTGGATTCGGTACTGTACCGGCAATTATCGGCCGATCCGGATCACCATCAATAAAGGTCAGTAATACCTCGGTGCCTTTATGCAGTGGAAAGTGCATACCATAATCGACCCCGGCATAGGGCTGGGTCATACGTACCCAGCGGGAGGCCTTGCCATCACCTGTATCGCTCTGATCAAAGGGTAATTTAACCTTATAACGCCCCTCATCATCAATCTCGGCATATTGTCCATCGCCTTCCGCATCAATCTTTGCGTTAAGCGTGCCGTCCATTCTTGGTTTTGCGGTCTTGCGTTCGGGTCTATACTGCACATTTTCCGGAATACAGGTAAACTGATTATTATAGGCAGGAGTTGTCAACTCGTTTATTCGCGATATTCCTGCGGTCATGGCCAGATAATCGGCCTGAACCCCCTGATGGGTGATCCCGGTTACCAGATAGCGCTGGTTATAACTGTCGCGATAATGTTCATCGAGTTCAAAGATATATCCCGGCAGCAGCGGTGAGACGGTACCATCGCCAAAAAACAGCACCTCCCTGCAGAGCAGTTCTTCGGCTCTGATACGGGCAAGAGCGTTACCTTCCTCGGGAGTTTTGAAATGTTCTCCATAGATATAGACATTGCCGCGGCCGTCTGTGTCTACATCCGCTTCACCTCTTAATTCAAGCGATGGGCGCCGGTAGTTATAATCTTTTAAGATCACTTTTTGGGGCAGTATCTGCTGCCTGCAGGTAAATTCGCTGATCTGCTCAAAGGTTGACGGGGTGGCGACCCCGGGAGGCGAATAGAGAACGGCTGCGCCTTCGATCGGTTGATGGGCGGTTGTACTGTCGGCGATTATCAGCTTTTCGCTTTCATCGCTCTGGTCAAAATAGTAGTAGATCCCTTCCCGTTCCATCCAGCGTGAGAGAAAAGCAAAATCGGTCTCGTTATACTGGCAGATATATTCCCATGGCTGATAGTTGCCGTTCAGACGCAGTTCATAGTCATCCGAGGTAAGGCCGGACTGCCCCAGGACCTCCTCAATAATATCTGGCACGCTTTTTTCAAGAAAGAGCATATTTTCATGGTATTGATCGGCCAGCCACAGCTTTGGCACCAGTTTCAGGCGGTAGAAGATATATTCATCGTACTCCTGCAGCTGCTCAAAGGAGGCCGGAATACCATGGATCTTTCGTTCTTCTTCGCCTTCGGGAATAATGGTCAGGGTGGCCGGGCTCTGCAGAACCTGCTTCAGATCGATTTCCGGGTCTTTTGAATAGAGCATGATATCAAACTCATAGAGTATTGAGATGCCCTCGGTACCCTTAATCTCGGCAACGGTAAAAGTCTCTTTATCAAGGGCCTGGGAGACAAAAGAGAAACTGAAATCTTCTTCGCGTGGCATGACTATTCTCCTGTAAATTCAACGCTGAAATCGCCATCTTCTGCAATCGAGACGTTAAGAACCGGCGGAACCGCTGCCTCAGACATCCTGCTGAGGAGTTCCATCGAGATCTGCGGCAGCAGGGTACCGTTCATGATATGATCGATATTTCTCGCTCCCGTTTCCACCTCGGTACAGCGGGAGGCGATGGTATCGACCACCTCATCACTGTAGTTGAACTGCAGTTTATGGGTTTCCCGCATCCGGCGGGCCAGCTTGTCCAGTTTAAGCACAACGATATCCCTGAGGACATCTCCCGGCAGGGTGAGATAGGGGATCACCGACATACGGGCGAGCAGGGCGGGTTTGAAATGGGCGCTTAAGATCGGTCTGATCGCTGCGGTAAGGGTCTCATAGGGAGTCTCATTGCCTTCGCTGGTCATTTCGGTGATAACGTCGGTGGCAAGATTACTGGTCAGGAAGATAACGGTATTTTTAAAGTCAATAACCCGCCCCTCGCCATCTGAGAGCACTCCTTTATCAAAGACCTGATAAAAGAGATTCATCACCTCAAGATTAGCCTTTTCGACCTCATCAAGCAGCACCACCGAGTAGGGCCGCTGCCGAACCGCTTCGGTCAGTATTCCACCCTCCCCAAAACCGACATAGCCCGGAGGAGAACCGATCAGCCGGCTGACTGTATGCTGCTCCTGGAATTCGCTCATATTGATTGCGGTGACAAATTCCTCGCCGCCAAATAGGACATCGGCAAGCGCCAGGGCGGTCTCGGTTTTGCCAACGCCGCTGGGGCCAACCAGCAGAAAGATCCCCAGCGGCTGTTCCGGATCCTTCAGACCCGCCTTTGCCGCTTTGATAACCTCGGTGATGGCATGTAAAGCCATATCCTGTCCCTTAATCCGTCTGCCAAGCTGCTCCTGCAGAGAGAGTACACCTGCCGCCTGATCGCGCATCACCCGGCCAAGCGGTATTCCAGTCCAGTCGGAAACCACCTTGGCCACCACATCCGGATCAACCTCAATTTTCACCAGAGGGGCGTCACCCTGCAACGCCTTAAACTCCTCTGCAGCGCTGTCAAGATCTCTCTTCAGTTCCTGCGGATCAGCGGTTTGCTGATCGCTTTCCCCGGTTGTATCATAGAGCTGTTTTCTCAGGGTAATGATTTTTTCTGCCAGAGCCTGCTCTGCCCGCCAGCGCTCGGTAAGTGCAGCCACTTCTTCCTCCAGCACAGACAGTTCGCCGGCAATCTCTTCAAGTCGTTCTTCGTCAACTTCAATGCCATGTTTTCTGTCCCGTTCAATGGCGGATTGTTCACGCTGCAGCGCCTGCATACTCCTCTCCCGGTCCTCTATGTTGTCCGGCTTGGCTGACAGCAGTATCTTTACCCGGGCGGCACTGGTATCAAGCAGATCGACGGCCTTGTCGGGTAGCTGTCTGCCGGAGATATAACGGCTGGACAGCTCGGCTGCGGCAAAGATAGCATCGTCACGCACCACCACCCCGTGCGCTTCTTCATATCGTGGTTTAAGACCTCGCAGAATAAGGGCGGAGATCTCTTTTGATGGCTCATCAAGCTTAACCAGCTGAAATCTGCGGGCAAGGGCCGCATCTTTTTCAAAATATTTCTTATATTCAGACCAGGTGGTCGCCGCCACCGTTCGCAACTCACCGCGGGCAAGGGCCGGTTTTAACAGATTGGCGGCATCACTGCCTCCGGCGGTTCCGCCCGCGCCGATCAGGGTATGCGCCTCATCAATAAACAGGATAATCGGCTTGGGTGAGGCCTTGATCTCACTGATCACCGATTTCAGCCGATTCTCAAACTCTCCCTTCATGCCGGCACCCGCCTGCAGCAGGCCCATATCCAGGCCGAGCAAGGTGACATTCTGCAACAGTTCCGGGACATCGCCTTCGACGATTCTCAGGGCAAGTCCTTCGACCACGGCTGTTTTACCAACACCGGGTTCGCCAACGGCAATCGGGTTGTTCTTTCTGCGTCTGGCCAGGATATCAATCATCTGCCGTATCTCCTGATCACGGCCAAAAACCGGATCAATATCCCCTTCACGCGCCTTTTCGGTGAAATCAATGCAGTATTGGCTGAGGGCCGTACCGTCCCCCATCGGCGCAACGTCCTGATCGACAGACTCTCCGGCAGCAGGTGTTTCGGCAGATTCCCTGACAATCTGCCAGAAATCGGTTCGCAGCGCATCATTGCCGATGGTATAGAGGTATTCGAGGTATGCACCCGCTGCAAAACGGCCGGGATTTTTCAGCAGTGTCATCAGTAACAGGCCGGAGCGTACTTTCTTTTCGCCAAAGTCGACTGATCCGACAAGGTATGCCTCCTGAAACCACTCTATCAGCAGTGGAGAAAAAACCGGTTTTGCTGCATTGCCGGTTCTGAACTCTTCAAGTGTTTTGTCCAGCGCCCTGGCAACCTTGCCTGTATCAATTTCGAACTGTTTAAGGACAAGGGGAATGTCCGTCTGCAGGTCGTCGAGAAGTTTAGCCATCAGATGTTCGACTGTAACCTCATAGTGTGTCCTTGCCACACATAAGCCTGCAGCAGCTTCCAGGCTGCGGGTGCAGTAAGGATTCAGGCGGGCCAGCAGTAATTTGAGATCCACAGATATCATAGCGCTTCTCCTGTTAAAACAATATGTTGTCTTTTCCCTGGATGTCGCATCCACCTCTTTTAATTATAGTAATAATATGCGATAAAACAGTCATATATCTGCATAAAAAATGAGCGGTAAAGGAGCAGAAATAACCGGGTATCTGTAATACTTCGGCTGCAGCGCGCTGCAGCCATCAGGCACTGGCCTGTATTCTCCCTCTTCTGTGTGATGGATAAAATCTGCTCCTTGTTTCCCCGATCGTATCGCCAGCATAAAGCCAGGTATCCATTCCCAGTTTTGACCACTGTTCACCGCCAAGACAGGTGGTTTGAGCCTGTTGTTTATGCATATAGATTTCGATCTCATACTCCAGCGGATCCTGCAGGTAGAGGTCGGTAAAAAGAACCAGCCTGTTATAGGATTCGCTGCCTGGAAAAAAACTGCGATACTCCTCTGCATTAAGAGGTCCAACTTCAATTCTGAACTTGCCCATCCGGTCGTCAAGCTCACGGCCAAGCACACAATCTTCTCCCAGTACCCCCCCTGATACTCCGAGCCGCAGAAGCTGATCTTCGGGGATACGTGCCTTTCTGAACAGGCAGGAGGTGATTGATATGGTAAAACCGAGCGCATCTTCAAGCAGCAGTTTCAAGCCCTCCGCCGATCGTGGTCGCTGGGAAAAGAGACCTATATAGCGGAGCAGTTGAATCGGATCGGCAATATCTTGCAGATAGCGTTGCTCGCCAAGACCTTCAAGACAGTACAGTTGACTGAGATATCGATTCTGCCCTCCTTTCGCTATATGATAAAATGGCCGGTATTTCTGCAGACTCTCAAATAACAGCAGATAGAGACGATGGTTCAGGGTATCGATAAAATCACGAACCACCGATTCATCATCGGCAACCTCTTCCATCAGATCTTCTGTATAAAAGGTAGGTAACGGTGATGAAGCGCCGTAAAGGCCGAGAAAATTGGCCACGATTTCATAACGAGACTGCTGTTCATCTTCAATCTCATGCACCGCTTCAATATCTGAAGCAGGGAAGGAGAGAGACAGGTTGGGCCTGATCCGCAGCAGGCGGTCTTGCTCTGAAAGATCAAGATCGGGGACGGTATGGGTCCCAAGCTGGCGCAGGAGTCTTATTACCTGAAAAAAAGAGTAGGTATGGCCTTCTTTCAGCAGGTTCTGTTTCAGATAAGCGGCTGGTCGCCTGTCCTTGCCGGCCATTGATAGACGTCTCCTTTGAATGTATCCTTCAAGCGAAAGCAGGTGTACGCATTGAGGGATGAATAGAGCCCGAAAAATTCATCGAGTATACAGCCAAAGAGGTAAAAATCTCCCTCTCCGGCAAAATGATCACTTCTCGCTTTTATCGTTATATCCTGTCCTCTGAGAATCAATGCTGATACCAGACGGTTTGCGGGTACAGCTGACACCTCTTCAATCCCCTGCAGCCGCTTCCGGTTGGCCAGCAGGCCGGTACGATCACGGGTATTGGGGAAAAGATAGATATTGAGCAGGGCCTTCAGGTTTTCCGCACTTGCAAGTGACATATAGTTCAAATTCAGATGTGCCAGCAGCCGCCAGAGGAGATTGCGGCCCAGCGGCGGATAGACGCCGAGTGTTGGCTGTATGATATTGGCAAAATCGGCAAATTCCGGGGAACTGCTGGTTGCCTGGGAGATATCTCCAACTCTCAGGCTTTCTGGTAAATCTCCGTTTGTGCAGACCAGCTTCAGTGAGAGGGTCTCTCTTACCGGAAGTCCCGCACCCTCAGGGTAGGAAATTTGCAGATAACTGTCAGCTCCGGGGCGGACCGGCGACTTTTTCAGGGACAGCTGATAGATCAAATCTTCCTTCCTGCGGTCGCTGAAATAGTTAAAATGCCGATATATCCGTTCCCGCGCGGTCCCTTGAATATGACCAACCACTTTGTCCACCCTGTAGACCTGATAGTGGTTGACTTGGGAAGATGCAGGCCGGACCAGGTATTCACTCTGCCGATGATCCACCCGGATCGGATCTGCCTCAAACGGGAAGAGATTGATTACCGGTGTGGCAAAAAGTTTCAGGCTCTCTCTGCTGATTCTGGGCAGTATCGGCAGGTCCGGTTTGAGTTCAAAAAAGATCTCAAATTGATCCTCTGCGCTGGCATTGAGCCAGTTCTGCAGCCCGGTCAGATCAAAAAACAGAAACTTCTGTGGAAAAATAAAATACTCCTGCAGTATCCTGTAGGCTGAAAATGAGTGTGCCGGATAGGGGATAACACTATGGTTTGCATCAAATCCCACCGCTTTTATATTCTTCGGTGTCAATATCTTAAGCAGCATCCCTGTCGCTGATTTGACGACAATCCTGTCGACAAATTTTCTCAGCAGAAGGTAGTTGGCGGTCGCCTCACTATACCCGCCTCCACAGTAAAAACGGAGATGACCCGGCTGCCAGCTGTCAACAGTGTTGCCTTTGAGTTCAAGGCGTAGCCGGACAGCGGCCGGTTTTCCGGCCGGACTGATATGGTCGATTTCAAGCAGGTGAAGCGGGTGAATATCGGTATCATAGCAGGTTTGAAACGGGCAGCTGGTTCCTTCCACCGGCACTGAGGCAACCTGAATACCAGCCTTGACGGTTAATTTCTGTTTCAAGGCAGGTTTTGGTCTGAATGTAATAATCGAACAGGAAGGGATTGGACGGAGATAATGCGGCCAGATAAGTTGGATCAATTCATGAATAATTTCCGGGAACTCATCGTCAAGTTTTTCGCGGATCTGGGCGGTAAGAAAGGCAACCCCTTCCAGCAGCCGCTCCACATCAGGATCTGAAGTTGGACCGCTGAGCATCGGCGCAACCGCAGGATGCGCCTCGGCATATTCCGCTCCCAACTCCCTCAGGCAGGAAAGTTCCTGTTGAAAATATTTATTAAACATAATTTATCCGAAACAGGGCTCGCAAGCAGGCATCAGTATCCCGCAGTTCCTTGTTTCATGCCTTGTTATGAATGAAGGCTGTCTGGTCCAGCCTTGCTGGTTAGTTGGTTACACTTACCCTCCCATCCTGATCAACAACACTTTCGAGAAGTACCGGCATCCGCTGCTCGGCAGAAATAAGTTTTGCAGAAATCTGAAACCGTAGTGTCAGCGGATCATCTTCATTTTTCAGCAGACGGACCCTGATCGTTTTCAGACGCGGTTCATAGCGCTGGATAGTCGAACGTATTGACCGCTCAAACTCGCGCAGGGACTCGGGATAATCCCGAAACAGTTCAATAAAGTCCGGCAGGCCATATTCATCTCCGAGTGGCACGTTCCCCTGTCTTGTATTGAGAATTTTCTGCAGATGCTCCTTGACGGAATCAAGGGTCCGTTTTGCGTCACCCCTCTCCCTGCGCATAGGTTCATGGTTCCATTTGGCGATCTTTTTCAGCAGTCTCTCTTCCTGCAATGTTCTGTCACCCGGTCTAACGTGTTAACAACAATTATGTTCTTTCGCTCCAGTCATCAATATGCTCTATACCATCGGGTTCGTAAGTCCAGCGAATATATCCGAAAACAAAGCCAACCTCCTCCGTTGCCGGGGCATTTGCTGATGCAGGATCAATAACATTCGGACTCTCACGTTTCACCGAAGCCACGCGACCCTTTTGGATCTCTATGGTATAGAACTGCTCCGTTGTACCGTCTCCGGCAGGGTTCGGTCGGTAAAATTTAAAAATCCCCTCAATCTCTTCGTTCTGACAAAGAGCCTTGGCCAGCAGTGGAGAGCTCTTGTCTATCCTTTTGGTAATGACAATCGGGCCATAGGTGCGCTCACCGGAAGCAAGACCGGTTGATGCCTCACGCGCGGTGCGCACAGAATCTTCAAAAGAGAGGCACTCAATGGTGTCTTCACGTTCCATTGATGTGATACTGGAGTCACCCTTGATATCTTCTCCGTTTGCCTTTAATGTCAAATGTACTGTCATTGCCATGGTTCATCCCTCCATAAATGAGATCCGATTTCAGCAGAACTCCCGCCCGGATATGCCGGCATTCACCGGTTATTGAGCAAGGTGATCTGCTACTCCTTATCAAGCTTGCCCACTAGGGACAAGGTAAAGAATGCACCCATATATTTAAAATGGGGACGTACTTTTAATCCCACCTTATACCAACCCGGTTCGCCTTCAACGTCCTCAACCGTCACTTCGGCGGCACGAAGCGGCCTTCTGCTGCGGACCTCCGGGGCCGGATTATCCATATTAACAACATATTGAGTGATCCAGGTATTGAGCTCTCTCTGCAAATCGGCCCGCTCCTTCCAGGTGCCAATATTTTCGCGCTGGATGACTTTCAGGTAATGGGCAAGCCGGTTGACCACAAACATATAGGGGAGCTGAAGGCCGAGTTTGTAATTTAGCTCTGCTTCCTTGCCTTCTTTGCTGATACCGAAAAATTTCGGTTTCTGGACCGAATTTGCAGAGAAGAACGCTGCGTTATCACTCCCTTTCCTCATAGTCAAGCTGATAAAACCCTCTTCGGCAAGCTCAAACTCCCGACGTTCTGAAATAAGGACTTCGGTGGGAATTTTGGTCTGGATTGCCCCCATCGCCTCATACTGATGTAACGGCAGGTCCTCAACAGCGCCACCCCCTTTCGGGCCGATAATATTGGCGCACCAGCGATATTTGGCGAAACTGTCGGTTAATCTGGCGGCAAAGGTAAAGGCAGCATTTCCCCACAGATAGTCATTGTGGCTGGCAGCAACATTCTCCTCGTAGTTGAATGCCTTGACCGGCTGTGTCTCTTTGCCGTAAGGGAGCCGAAGCAGAAAGCGCGGGACCGTCAGCCCGATATAGCGGGCGTCTTCGCTTTCTCTGAAAGACTGCCATTTGGTATATTGCGGTCCTTCAAAAATAGATTTAAGATCCTTCAGGTTCGGCAGCTCACTGAAATCTTCCACACCAAACATCTCCTCACTTGCCGCAGCAAAAAACGGCGCATGGGACATGGCACCGACACTGGCAAGATTCTGCAGCAGTTTGATATCCTGTGGTCCAGGACCGAAACTGTAGTTGCCGATAATACCGCCATAAGGCTGGCCGCCGAACTGACCGTATTCAGCGGTATAGGCAGTTTTGTACAATCCTGATTTGACAATCTCTGGGGCGTCTTCAAAATCTTCGAGCAGATCTTCCTTGCTGACGTTGAGAATCTCCAGCTTGATATTCTCGCGGAAATCAGTATTATCAACAAGATATTTAACTGACCGCCAGGCTGACTCCAGCTTCTGGACTTCAGGATGGTGCAGGATTGCATCAAGCTGAATACTCAGTTTTTTGTCGATCTCTGCAATCATGTCGTCGACAACTGCTTTTGAAATTTTCGGCATGTCCTTGCCCGGTTCGATCAACTGGGCGATCAACGCCTCAACGCCACGTTTTGTCAGATCGTAGGCTTCATCGGCAGGTTGCAGTTTGGTTGCGTTGACCACTTCATCAAGGATCGACATCTCCTGTGTTGTTTCTTCTGCCGATTGCTGTGTTGTTTTTTGTTCTTCTGCCATAAAATCACCTCATATCAATCGTTGTTATCGCCGACGCCAAGTTCCTTGAGCAGGGTATCACGTGCTTCCTCATCCTTGACCAGCTCCTGAATCTTCTTTCTGAAATCAGGAATATTGCTCAGCGGTCCTTTTAAAGCCCCAAGTGCCCGCCTTAACTCAAGCAGTTTTTTCAGTTCGGGAGTCTGTTCAGCGATTGATTCCGGCCCGAAATCTTTTAACGATTCAAATTTAAGAGTTACCCCCATTTCATCTTCAGGATTTTCAGACAGCTTGTTTTGCACTGTAACAGAAAGATCAAGCTCCTGGCCTTTCAGGACTTCGTTGAAATTATCCTTGTCGATATTGATCGTTTGCCGATCCTCAAGCATCCGATCATCGGTTTTGCCGGTAAAATCACCGATCACCAGCAGTTTCAGGGGAAGTTCAACCTCTTCCTGCGCATCGCCGGTTGCCGGTCGATAAACAATATTGACACGTTCCCTGGGTGCTACAGATGTCTCTTTAGCCATATTATCCTCCTTTGTTTATTCTCCTTTCATCAAAATTGAGAATTGTCTGACCTGTTTGCGTCCTGTTGGTATCCGCCCAAACATCATCCTCTTTAATATGCTGTTATATTATTTCTCAAGTCTCATCGCTTCCACCGGATCTATTCTGGCAATCCGGGCAAGAATAGCGCTGGCCTTCTCTTTTGCCGATTTATCATTTCTGAAACCGAGCCATACGGTGCGGAGCGCAACGACCGCAAGCTGCGGATCCCACTCTTCCAGACGAAATGTATCTATATCTGTTATCATGTCGTCCAGATGAGGGAGAACCAGACGGTTTTGATGGTAATTAAGCAGCAGTTGAATCAGGTTGATCCGCCAGAGCAGTTTTGCGTGTCTGCCGCCACAGTGTGACATCTCCTGATTCATCAGACCAACCGCCTCGGTCAGTTTTTTGCTGGCAGCCAATGTCCGGCACTGTTCGATACGCTGATCCATCTCTTCGTTACCTCCTCCTGTCTGTATGACAGGACTCCGCATCATCGTCTCCTCCGCCGGTATGATTGTTTCCAGCCAGTGGCGTGTCTCCGCATCGGCAAGCGGTGATCCGTCAAGGAATGTGAGTTTTTCGAGCCCGGGAAGACGCTTGAGCAGAAATGCCGTTTCCTGGCAGACGGCGTCATGAGCCTGATGATACTGGCTGCCGAGCCCGGTCAGACTCTCGGCACTGAAGCGATTAAGATCCAGCCAGAGCAGTGAGCTGTTGAACCGTTTTTCCGCTTCCCTGAGGAGTTCCTGCCATCTCTCAAGTCCACGCAGCTCAAGGAGATGTTTTCTTGTCGCTTCCATTTCGCCCGGTGGCGGGATCTGTGTCTGTTTGTCGGTGGCCAGAGGTAATGTCTGGATCAGTGCCCAGCCGGCAATCCGTCTGCAACGGTATCCCCTTGGATTTGAATTATCCTTATCAAAATAAAATGCTGCCACCTGTCTGACAGTCTGTAATGCTTCACGCAGAATCTTCTCTATTTCGGCAGCAGAGGCAGAACTTGTTGAAGAGATTACCGGTGCGGGGGTAACTGTTTCTGTCTGTCTTTCAGGCCGATTGTCAGGTGGTGCAGCCGCTGCCTCTCTCTTCTCTTTTGCAGGGTCATGTTGTTCCGGTTTTTCCGGAGGTTCCTCTGCGATCTGTTCTGTTACGGGATCTTCCCTGACCGGGATATTCTCTATGATCCGCTCCAGAGGTCTGAGCAGCGGCGGATCATCACACTGCTTGCTGAGTATTGTATCTATCTTTTGTATCAGCTCTGTCAGTGATATGATTACCTCGGATTCCACCGGATCAACATTGAACCCTTCAAATGCGGCTTCACTTTTCTCAATCAGCCAGGCGACAGCGGCAAGACGTCCCCTCATTCTCTTTTTCGCCGGAAAAAGACTCTCCCAGTATTGTGCAAGCAGTTCTGAGTAGACAGACAAGCCGTTGAAAAAACCTGGTACTCCATGCAGGCGGATATCGGCGACAGTAAAATAACTTGCCACCAGCAGATCCTTGCTTTTTTTTGTCAGTATCTGTGAGGACAATGCCCATACCCGTTCCCAGTCAACACCGGATGTTGCTGACGGCAGCGACAGCTTGTCTATTTCAGCCTGGAGCTCCTCAAATTCGGGTTCATAGCGAACATCTGTCCCGGCAGGGTACTCTTCACTTATGGGCGCGATTTCTCTGTGGCTCTGTTCCATCTCTTACCAGTTCCTTCTGATCTCATCCATCGCCGGTTACTCCCAGCAGACGGTAATATCACGCGGTACATCGGGAAGTTGCTCTTCCCACTGCTTCTTGATCTCTGCTGCTCGTGCCAGCTGTTTGGCCTTCCAGGCTTTTTTCATCGCCTCATTTTCCAGGGCCTCTGCCTTGCGTCTGTTTTCAAGAGCCATCATGGCTTCAGCCATATTCTGCTCTCTGCCCTTATTTTTTTGCTCCTTTAGTCCCAGAGCCTTGTTATGAGCCTCAAGCTGCTCCATTAACCTGACCAGCGGTTCTCCTCCCTTGCCGGCTTTAAATCTTACGGTAATGGTACGTATATTAAGCCGTTTGAGCTGTTTCCCCTTATTCGCGGAGAAATCAAGCGGAGTGTAGACCACTGATCCGTCCTTATATTCGTTAACAAATCGTGCAAAGGAGTATTCGTCTTCATATTTTTTTTCCAGTACCAGGCTGCCGACTTCGATTTTTAGTGACAACCTTTCACACGTTTTGGGTTTCCAGACAAGTTTTTTCCTTACCGGGTACTGTAGATTGACCAGCCGTTCGATATCGGCGCCGCATGTCAATTCCAGGCTGACTGCGTGGGGAACGACTCTCGCGCCTTTATTGGTACTGGTAGGGCTTGCTTCAAGCACGACAGTGTAACTTGATTGTAATTCCGGTTTCGGGGGTATTGGATTCTCTTCCTGGCTGGCGGATTGCGGTTGTACTGCATTTTTGTTTTTCATAAAAAGGGGAACTTCATCACTGATTTTTATATCAGGTTTATAGTGGGCAAGACGAATACCTTCAGAGAGAAACCGGAGGAACTCATCTCTGAAGGGCAGCATACGGCCAAGTGCCGTATTTGGGTAGAATCCCTTTTCCAGACTCCTGTTGAGAAACGGTGAGGCTACACCCTTGATAAAGCCTATGGCCAGGCCGTTTTCTTCAAAAAGAGCCTTGTTAAGTTCACTTTTATCGAAGATATTCTGTATTTCGACAAGAACATCCTCTTCCCAGAGACGGTTGAGATTACATGCCGCCTCCAGGAAAGCATAGTCCCGCAGGAAGGTCAGCGGCCCGCCAATCAGTCTCCAGATCACCATCGTCTCTTTGCCGGTACCCGGTATAGAGATCTCTTTTTTCATCTTTATTAACTGCCGCTGAGCCAGGTACATCGCCGCTTCTGATGTGGCAGGATCCTGGGTGAAAATTTCTGATGTCATCTTAAAGGACAGATTGCGTGAAGAGGTAACCAGCACCAGATCGGAAAGCGCTTTTCTGTAGTCATTGAAAGAGGATGCCCCCACGAGTATGGTCTCCATGCTGTCGCCGGAACCAGCTCCGAACGTGCCCATTTTTTTCTCAATCCTGCCTACGCCTTTCTCTATTTTACTGATTACCTTTTTGCCCTTTTTGGTTACTTTGGCAATCATTGATTTCTGTTCCTCAATGGCCTTCTCGCTTTTGGCCTGGATCCTGATTTTCTCTATGGTATTAAGAAGAGTTATCCAGCTGTCATCTTTGGTTTTATCGGTGTTGTCAAGGATACCAAGTTCTCTGCTCATAACCTGTATCAGGTTCAGATAGGGCCCCTTGTCAAGAGCCATGCCTGCGGCTGCCTGCCGCCAGGCCTCCCTGCTTTTCAGATAATATTCGGCCTGGGGAAATGTTCTGGCGAAGTCAAACCAGATCTGTTTATACGCTCTTTTGTACCATGTTATAAATCTGGTCTTGTTCGCGCTAAGAACCAGACGGTCTGGCAGGGCGTCCTCAATTTGCCCAAGCAGAGTCTGTATCGCCTTATATCCTTTTTGGGTGAAAGCAGGGGGGACAGTCGTCAGATCGTTTTGCTCCAGTATCGCCCCCCAGAAAAATTCGAGATCAAGATAGTCAAGTTCACCCTGCCGGTTAATCCAGACCGTAAGCCAGTTGAGGTTGGTGTCGGGCAGGCTCAGAATATGGTGGAGTTGTCTTTGCAGGATTCTCAATTCGTTACGCAGCTCAGCGTCATTGGCCTGCCATGCCAGGTAATGGATATACTGCTCTGAAATTCTCTGGCTTAACTGATTGACAAGTCTGGAGTCCGCAGAAGATAAAAAGTGTTGAAATGATGGTTTCGCCATCTCGGCAAGATGGTCGTAGGAATGCCCGTTGAGCCGACTCTTAATCAGATTTATACGATGTGTTATATGCACAACAAATTGCGCTGTTTCGATCTCGGATGACTGTGCGGAAAGCCCGGTAGCGCCGATCTCCAGCTGCTTGTCAAAATCGGTGACAAACTCGCGGTGGAATCGTGCGCAGTATTTCCCCTTTATGCGCGCTTCAACATCAAGGCTCTCTTCAAGCCCGAAACGGGGAAACCACCAACTGTGATTAGCCTGTTCTATATCACTGATCGCGTGTTGATACCGCTCCATGATCGCAATATCAGTCAGCACCTCTCCCTGCAGAGTAACAGGTTGTTCAAAGGCATCAGCAACGGCTTTGAGGGTGGTAAGGTTTTTTATAAAAGAGAAGCTTAACAGACCGCATAATGCCAGAAAAAAGACGGCCCAGGCGGTTAACCCGATATTTCTGGTAAACCTGCCCCAGGCGAGGGCTTTTCCGGTTGGTGCATACAGGTGACGATCCCCGGGCATAACCTTTGAAAAAAGATCATGCAGAAAGAATCCTCTACTACTCTCCGGTACTACGTCCTGATGTCTGATAAGTCCCAGTTCCTGCAAAAAGAGGGAGTATGGCGCCCCTTCCTGCCTGCCGCTGCTGAAGTAGATGCCTCGCAGCAGCGGCGTCTCCTGATAGGGGTTCTCTTTAAATGCGGCTTCGGTAAAGAGTTGCAGGCGCTCTTTAATACCGGAAAATTCATCTGGAAACAGCAGCAGGCCGGTTTTTGCTGTGCTGCTGCTTCTCTCAGCATGTTGACCGCCTGAGAGCAGCAGGACCCGCAGTTGTCTGAGTTTTTCTGTTATGGTGTGAAACAGGTTGTCTGCCAGCTGATTCACATCGCGGCTCAGCTCCTGGTTCAGCAGACCCATTACCTGATTCAAGCTTTTCTCCGGTAAATTTTCACAAAAATCTGTCATTCCCTGGATCAGGTCACATTTTGTCACCAGAACATAGACCGGAAATTTGATCCCGAGAACCCGCATTAATTCATCAACGCGTTGTCTGATATTCTGGCCGTCCTGAACTATTTTTTCTTCGGAAGAATGTAACAGGTTATCTGCGGCCACCGTTACGATAAGCCCGTTTAACGCTTCATGTTTACGATACTTTACCAGAAGAGACAATAGTGTCTGCCATTCCTGTCGATCTCTTCCCTCATCAAGTGGAATCGCATATCTTCCGGCAGTATCAAGAACAACAGCCTGCTCAAAAAACCACCAGTCACAATTTCTGGTACTGCCCAGCCCAGAGGTTTTTTTCACTTCCGCAAAAGGGCCAGACAGTTTTGCGCTTCTGATGGCTGTTGATTTTCCTGATCCGCTCTCACCGATAATCATATACCAGGGCAGGATATAGAGAGGGTTGCCTGATTTACCGAGTTTTGAGCGGTTCAGGGTATTGATTGCTTCTTTCCATGCAGTCTGCAGCTCCAGGGCAGAACCGTCATTGTCGCCAAGACTTTGCCGATATTTCTCGTCCTTGGCAATAACCTCGTTTACGAAGGACTGTTCCCGGCGCCGGAGCAGAATTTTTCTTACCAGGATCCAGGCGCAGTACAAAACGAAATAGACTGCAATGAAACAGAGCCCGACCCACCAGGGCCATCCCATCCAGAGAACCAGAGCAAAGGTGAGGCCCCCTGTCAGTACCAGCAGCAGAACAAGCAGCAGTGTTTTCAGAAGTATGATCAGTATCTTTTTCATCAGTGTATTGAGTTAATCAGGTTTTCGCCGACATTATTGAGAACAAACCGGTAAATGAAAAACAGAAAAACCAGCAATAGTACCGGAATGCTTCCTCCGGCCAGTGTTGCTATACTAAAAAACCTCATCCTCTGACCAGAAACTAAATTTGTTCCGTCTGTATATCCCTCAGGAAACAGTTTCTTCTCCATTATTTCGTTTTCTTTGAGCGGGAAGTCGCCAAGCAGTTTCAGATTTGAAATCCGCAGCTGGTTGAGGAGAAATTCATCCCCGGGATGGCAATATCTTCCGGTAAAACCAAGAGCCAGGCAGGTATAATAGACTTCACGGATATCTCTCTGGTGTGGCTGAAGTTCATTGAGTCGGTCAAAGAAAAGCTCTCCGGCATCGGCTGTATGAAAATATGTCCGCTGCAGCTGTTCAGACTGCCATCCTCTTTTTTCCTGCCATGAAGAGTTCATAATCGCCTCATCAATCCAGGCAAAAACGGCAAATTCTGCCAGTTCAAAATCCTCCTGGCTAAATTGTGATGAGGTCTTTCTCTCCCTGCTTCGGGTAATCAGCTGAGAGATATCCGCTTTTACCCGTTCAAAGCCATGCTGTTCTGCCGGTGGAGTTTCCCGCATACAGCAGACATAAGCGAAGAGCTCTATAAAACAATCTATCAGATGCATCACTACCTCCTGCCAACGATCATAAGTTCAGCCTTGAGTTCATCGGGTGCTGTATCCCAGAATATTGCCAGGTTCCTGTTTTTCTGAACCTGTTGCCATAGATCACTGTTAATATCAATCTGGTAGTACAGTGCACCTGTTTTCCTTGGCAATTCCTGGGGAGGGGATTCAAGATGGGTCGCCTTGATTCCCGGCAGAGCCCTGGCAATAAGAATCGGCAGTGATTCACGGGCCCCTGTTTTTGCCATCGAATCGAAACGGACAAGCTTTTTTTTCTGCTCTTCCGGGGCATTCAGCACCAGGTAGAATCTGTTTTTCCCGTCAAATATCGCCGGCGGCAGTTCGGTGGTGAAATATGCGCCGTCATAGACCAGTTCAAAAACATATTCCGGACCCGCGGTAATCTCGTCAAGGAGGCGGATCATGGTCTGGTGAATCGTGGAGAAGCAGTTATGAAGCCGCCGATGGTTATAGGGGGAGATAAGTGCCGAGCCATCATCAAGCTCTCCCAGAACGTTTATCTGTTCGGAAAAAGAGGATAATTCGCCGACAATCTGCCGCAGGACGCCGTAAACCTGCCAGGGGTGGACCGCTGGTGATTCGGTCAGATGAAACAGCAGCGGAACATATCTGTTAAGCGACCGCAGGGCGAGAAGATAGACTGTATCGCGGGCGCCAAAATCAGCGGTATGGATGCCGCGAGCCCGTTTATAGGATTCCAGTTGATGGGTTCTGGCCGTGAGTTGATCCCTGATCTCAATCAGGGTCTTCTGCAGAGAGGTATCGGCAGTTATGGAAACGCATGGCGGATAAAACCGTTCTGAGCGGATAATCTCTTCTCCGTTGCGTGTAAGTAACGTGATCGGGATCAGTTCGTAGTCGCCAAGCTGTTCAACCTCGGATCCCCAGAAGATTTTTAACGCATAAAACATGGTGCGTATCTGGGCATTTGGCCCGCTCTGATGAAGATCAACTATATCTGCCGGTTCTGTTGATGTTACATATCTGGTCGAAACATTAGTGATATTATCAAGTTGTGGTAAAACGGTAACATTTTCACCGTCTGTATTCCATTTTCTTATGCCGATATAACACTCAAGTGGCTTTCCTCCCTCAAAAAAGCCTTCGGAGAAAGAGCGGGAGTCGAGTAGACTGTTGCCAGGATAGGCCACCACTGCCCCATCTGGAAAGATAAATTCCCCTTCGCTTATATCAAGAGACAGGTTACCCAGGGCTGCGTCCTGGAACTTCAGTGCAGCAACGCCCCAGAAATAAGGCTGGATGCGGGGTGCTGCAAAGTGCGCCAGAGATTGAATATATCTGTCGAGCAACTGGAAGTGCTGCGGTTGAAGAAAAAGCCCCTGGTGCCAGAAAAGCGGAGTTTCCATAACGTTTCCCCGATGTTGTATCTTTTTAATGTCAGCCTGTCCTGAACTTATTCCGAGAAATAATGATCATCCTGACATTATTGTTATAGTGGTTTAAGGCATAATGCTGCACCCTGTTTGTTGTTGATCCGCAACCTGGTCTGCAAACAGATGATCGTGTCCCGAAGTTCCAGATTTCATATTTGTTGAGGCATACTTCACTGATATTTCCAATGTTATTCTAGTAGCTGTGGATGGCGGCAATCTGTTCCGGCCCGAGATTCACAACAATTTTTATATCTCTTGCAACGGCAGCATCTTCGTCTTCCGGTACCATTGTAGGGATATCAACGATCCGGAGAATACGCCCCTTTTCAAGTTTCGAGTAGCCGGCGACAAATCCGATTTTACGCGTACCGGCAAGCCGATCCAGCATAAATGTCAGATCCTGTCCAGGATGAATTATCAGCCTTTTTGCACTTCTGATGGAACTGTCAAACGGTTCACAGTCCAGCAGTTGATAAATTCCATCCTCATTATTTGAGAGCTGGTCCAGTATCGTGTCATTACGGATCTGGTACACACACACCATCAGTGTATGGGGCAGGCTGTCATACATGTTAAGAACCGTGTCTGCCTTGAAACGTAATGCCAATGCATTTTTTTTATACAGCCATTGCGGCTTTGACGGCGTCTTCTTTGATGAACAGGCTGAAAAAAAGATAATACAGATACATGCCATCAAGATGCCGGTAACTCTTTTCATAAATGCTCTCCCTCTCCTGATTTGACTGCTGCCTTACTGAAGTGGTTTTCGAATGCCCGGATAAACTCATCAAGTCCTCTGCCGGAACTGTGCCATTTCTTTAGTTGATTATAAATTTGCATATATTCATTGAAAGCTTCAGCCTTTTTTAATGGTCCTATTCTCAATCCTCCGCTGTTGCGAGCCATAATTGTCTGTGGATCAAGCTCACTCAGTATCTTTTCTATAATGATCTGGTGTCCCTGTCGGGCTGATTCGATCGAACTGAAGAATGTTTCTCTGATTTGGTCAATATACTCTTCAAGTGAATGTGCAGGAGTATCCTGAACCATCTGATCTTTTAAAAAATGCCTGATGGTCTCTTTCACCAGCTGTCCTCCAGGATTGACAGTAAGCTGCATCGCATTCAGCAGCTGATTCAATCTTTCAAATACAGTATTTAAAGTCCTGCATGCCCGATCCTGCAGGGCAGCATCATCTATTTCCTCTTCCTCAACTGGCTGTCCCAGCAGAAGTGAGAGGAACTGTCTGAGATCACTGTTGCTGTTCTCCTCACATTGAGGAGGCTGAAAGATCGTTGCAAGCGCTTTTACCCTGCCAATCTTTTCTGCAGCAGGGAGTCCGGCATATCGTTTTTCGAGCAACGCCTCTATCAACCTGTATGCCTCATTGGGTTGTTGTCGGTATATCTCTCTGATCTGTTCCGCCAGTTCGGTTTCAAATCCGATCATAATTTACGGCAGTCAGTTATCTTTTTTTGTTGGTTTTAAAACAACAGTTTCTGTCAGAAAATCAACACCCTCTGTCATTGTTTCTGTTTTATCGATAACCGGATTGCTAGCGTTGTCGCTTATATCTGAAGTTGTATCTGTCCCCCTGATAACCACCGTCTCTTCAAGCAAATCTGACGATCGTTGCTCAACAGGTCTGCCGGGTGATCCGGGCATATCATCAGAAACTCCGATGCGCACGGTTTCTTCAAGATCAGCGGAAACGGTATGATGCTTTTTCTCTTTGCATGGCGCTGGTTTTACAATGTCTGCGACAGAGATTTTTTGTCTGGAACCGGTCTGTATAATAAATGTCTCCTCCAGAGCGGTATTGGCTGTGGTCGCCGAAGACTGCTGCTGCGGGGCGGTATCAGGCGGAGTTAGTATTACTGTCTCTTGCTGGTTATGCGATGGGTCGGGAAGGGGAACCCTATCCCGGATAATAATGGTGGCATCTGGGTCCTGCTCGTTTATAACCGGTTCAGATTCTTTGACAGCGGCGGCAGCCGGTATTGGCCCTGGTACTACCGAACCCTGCCATTTATCGGCAATTCTCAGCAACGTCTGGTATATGTCACTGTTTTTTGGATACTGCAGATTGCCGGTATCTGCAGGAGTTGGGGGGGAGAGCATCAGCTTTTTACTCTCGATCAGCAATGAATCTGTTGCGGCGATGATTTGTGCATGGTCAGCCTGCTCCTGTTTGCTGGCGTTTATTAGAAAATTCCAGCCGCACTCAAGTATCTCGTTCCAGAGTGCAAGGTGATTGCTGTTGTCTTTTTTTTTCACGGGATGCCAGTAATTATTCCGGCTGTGAAAAAAATCATTTTCTGGTGGTTGAGCAGATTGATCTGTTGCCTTTTCCTGCAGTAGCTGCAGCAGATTATTGACCACCGCGGATTCATCCTGTCGACTGTTTGTCAGAAAGACAGTAAACCAGAACAGGCCAAAGTTGAACAGGCAATTTGCCGGTGTCTTTGTTGAGGGCTCAGGGGTATTATGGAGAAAGTTGTCAATACCGGCGGCAGACAGAGAAAAATTCCATAGCCGGGGCAGGATGGAACGGGGCTTACAGCAGACACTGATATTTGATAGCAGCAGAGGGGAATCGTTCCGGCTGGCGAAGAGAGAATAGCGTTCGGAAATTTCTGCAATTTTTCTGAGGAAAAGCAGTTTAAGAAAGATAATTTCAAGGAAGTGACGCCCATCTTCTTTTGTGAAAAAGCGATTGTTTTCATAACCTTTTTCCTGTTCTGTCGGTTTTTGCGCAGGAGCCCCGGCAACCATTGCCAGAAATTCGGCACCGCTTAAATTTCGTTCAGCGGTTATCAGCATATTGAACGGATAAAATGAAATTGCGGCAACAGGCATTATATCATTGGTATGACCAAAACACTTATCATGACAATCGCAATTAAAACAGGCAAATCCCAGATCTTCATCTACAGCTGCACTGATGGCGCCAAAACTCTCCAGAAGGTCAGCCAGATCGGCAACAGCTGCGTTGTCTTTTCTCTTTCTCTCTTTTGTATACCATGGTTTGCCGTGCAGGGGAGTGCAGTTCGGGCAGTATAAATAGCGATCAGAGGATGTTGTATAGTGTGCCAATCCGAACTCTTCAAGCAGGTTGTCGTCCAGGCAAAGCTGCAGCATCTTGCCGCAACGTGAACATGGGGGATGAAAATAGTTATCTTTTTTCTGACAATAGAATAACGACGCGAATGGTCTCAGCTTTCCATCCTGATCAATCTGGTTTCTGAAAATAAAGCCTCTGTTATCCGAATCGGCGGGTGCCCGTGCAGTAAGGGCTGACTGCCAGCACCTGTCTATATCTGTATTGGTTATCCGTGGGTGATTTTGCAGTTGGGAGTATTCATCTCGCTGCAACAGTAATGTAACATTTTTTACTGGACAGCCTGTTCCATCAAGCAGTCGACTCTGATAACTGACGGACAGAGTATCACCAAAATTTCGGGGCACATTCGACCGGTGTCCCGGAAGAGAGGGGACTGCCTCAGAAATTACTGAGGAAAAATCAAGTGTTATATCCTCTTCACCCCTTAAATATGGAAGCAGAGAAGGAACCTGGTAATTGCAGTCCACGACATATAATTTCAATTCAGATTTATATGGCTATTTTTCTGTGTTTTCACAATACGATAATATATATTTGTTTACATTGTCAAGTGTACTGTCAGTCTTCTTCAAATAATACAATTTTGTAATCGGTGTGCTTATTGCGGCTGCTGTTTTCCGGTTTTGTTTCTTGTTATGGCTTGAGGCTGTCTGGCCTGGTCATATCGGGTGGTGATTCGTTGTTAGCATCTGCCGATAAGTAATAAGTACTCCGTTATAAGGTGTTCCGGGTCAGGCAAGGTAGCCCAGAGCCTTAAGGGGATCCATTGCTGATGCTTTCAGGGCGGGATAAAGACCAAAACAGAGACCAGTGGTTACGGCAAGTAACAGTGGAGAAAAAATTATTGTTTCATTGTAAAAAACTGGCCATCCAGCCAGATAGGAGATATACTCCGATAATGCAAGGCCGCTGCCTATCCCGAAAAAGCCCCCAGCTGCTGTCAGGATTACCGCTTCCACCAGAAACTGGATAACAATATGAAAAGGTCTCGCTCCAACCGCTCTTCTCAAACCAATTTCACGAACTCTCTCGGAAACACTTGCCAGCATGATATTCATAATGCCGATACCGCCAATCATCAGAGACAAGCCGCCCATCGCGCCAAAAACAATGGTGAACAGTCTCTGCATATTCTCTGACTGCGCCAGAAGCTCCATTGGAATAATACAGTTAAAGTCGTCAACCCCCTGATGGGCTGTCTGCAGCCTGCGCCTGACAATGGCGGCATTGGTGATTACCTGTTCTGCCGATGCAAATTCGATAATCAGCTCCGATAATGTATCTGTCTTCTCTTCTCTGTTTCGCGGCATTGTACCGATCGGCAGAATAACGACATCATTGATGTCCTGAAGCGATATCCTGGCACTATCTGAGAGGAAAATATCTCTTTTTTTAAGGACTCCGACAACTTTCCAGACATCGGTGCCTATACGCAGTATCTTTACGGAACTCCCGTTCTTCGCCAACGCTTCAGCCATAGACCAGCCAAGAACACAGACTTTGTTTTTCTCTGCAATATCAACGGCGTTGATAAACCGGCCAGAACTCATGGTCAGTCCGAGGATGGTCAGATAATTATCGGTGGTTGCGATAAATCTTGGTGTAATGTTCTCGGGGAAACCGGGTGGATCCACCAGTCTGTTGCGCACTGCTGCAATTCGCCTGATATTGATGTCCAGAGTTTCAATTCTTTTGATATCTGCCAGTTGTATGCCCTGAGAATGCTGTTTTCTGGCCCTGTGCAACTGTTCTTCATTGAGGTTGTCCGCCCGGATATAGATGTTTCTTCCGCCCATCTGCTCAACCTGTCGAAGTGTTTCCCGTTTTGCTCCTTCACCGATGGCAAGAATGGAAAAAACGGTCATTACGCCACAGACAATACCGAGAATACTCAGGCCTGATCGCAGCTTATGGAGCAGCAATGACTGTACTGCCGAATGTATTGTACTGATAGTATAAAAGTTATATTTCATGAAGCCGGCCATCCTGCAATCGTAATATCTTTCCGGCATATCCGGCGACGTCTGGATCATGGGTAACCATGACTATTGAGTGTCCTTCACGATGCATTTTTGCAAACAGTTCCAGAATATCCCGACTGTTTTTTTTGTCGAGATTTCCGGTCGGTTCGTCAGCGAGAATGACCTCCGGCCGCTGGGCGATAACGCGGGCAATGGCGACCCGTTGCATTTCTCCGCCTGAAAGTTCGGCAGGTTTATGGGCTGTTCTTGAGCTGAGTCTGACCTTGTCTATCGCCTCATTAACCCGTTCTGTGGTCTCTTTTGGCGGGATGTTTCTGTAGAGAAAAGGCAGGGCGATGTTTTGCCGGACATCCATTTCCGGCAGCAGGTGAAACATCTGAAAGATCTGACCAATTCTGGACGAGCGAACCTCTGCCAGCCGCTTTTCTCCTGCACCAAGCATCTCTTCGCCGTTGAGAAGATAACTCCCGCCGTCGGGCTGCAGCAGGCAGCCGAGAATATGAAGCAAGGTGGACTTACCAACTCCAGAGCTGCCCATTACCGCAATAAAATCTCCTCTCTTCAAGGAAAAATCAGCCTTGTCCAGTACCGGGACTTCGACAGGACCGCAGCGATATTTATGCTGTAGTTTTTCAATCTTAACAACCATATCTCCTCCATGCAGTCCAGCAGGAACCTGTATTCTGCGTTTACCGGTCCCTCTGTTTTCGGCATTATATCCGCATAGATCCGGGTATTATAAATGTTCCGGTTTAATCAGGGAAACGGCATCTCCCAGCTTGAGTCCTTCTTTTATTTCAATATAATCTTCATTATAACGTCCGGATACTATATGACGTTTCTCATGGGTCATTCCATTCCATAGATAGCAGAATTCGCCGCCGCTATCTCTGAAAACACATTGGACCGGCACTGCCGGTAGCTCCTTCGCCTCACTGATATGGACAATAACCCTTGCTGACATACCAGGTCGAAGTCTTTCGTCGGCAGATGCAAGTGAAAAAACCACCTGAAAGTATTTTTCATCAGACGCGCTGTTTGTTCGTTTTCTGGCAAGAGAGCCGATAAAGGCCAGCTCTCCGTTGTAGACTTTGCCGGGATATGCGTCCATGGTAATTGTTGCCCTCTGTTTTACTTTCAGGCGGTGCAGATCAATTTCCCGCACATTGCTCTTTACCATAAAGCTTGATATGTCCGGAAAATACATCAGTGGCTGATGAATGATTGCCGTATCTCCTTCCCGGGGTACCCGCAGTTCAGAATTTCTGAATGTTTCATAGTGGATGATCAGACCGTCAAAGGGGGCTGTTATCACTGTTTTATCAAGTTCGTCACGGGCCTTGGCAAGGGCCAGTCGAACTCCTTTCAATTTCTCTTCAGCCTGCTGCAGTTTTGCCTGTGCTCTGGCAATCTTATATACACTGGCTTGTTTCATCTGCTGGATCAGTAATTCACTGTTTTTCACCTTTTCTTTGGCGCCTTCAATCATTACCGGCAGCACATAGTTCTGATAGCTGTCGAACTGACGTTTTGCTGAGTTATACCTGCTTTTTAACAGATCCAGATCTTCATTTATACGTGCCAGCTCAATTGCGCTGGTGACTCCCTCCTGTTCCAGCTGTTTCAGGTCATGTTCGTATGCTCTGTAATGTTTCAACTCCTGGTCTGCCTTATTCAGATCATCTTTATACTGTGCAAGTTTCAGCGGGCCTTCACCTTCGGATATACGGGTAAGGTCGAGTTTTGCGATTTTGTTTTTATGTTTCGCTGCCACAACCTTCTGCCCAGCCTCATTTTTTTCCCATTCAACCAGCTGCCTGGCAGCGTTAACTGCCGCTTCAAGCATTTCAAGCTGGCTTGACAGCTTGGCTGTAGCATCTTCATATGGTTTGGGGTCAAACCGTACAAGCACTTCACCCTTGTCGACAAACGACCCGTCGGGTGCCAGATAAATGATTCTGGCGCCGGTTCCCTTTATCTGGGAAGAGATCATATGGGATTTATTGGCCTCAAGGGTGCCCGATGTTCGTACTTCGATATTGATATCACGTAATCTGACCCTGGTGAGATAGGGATTTTTTCTATGGTGTTTTTCCGGGATGGCAAACAGGAAATAGCCAGCCGCTGTAAATACCAGTAAGGCTGTTATTACCGTTGATATGATTCGTTTTGTCATGATTCACATACCGTTATACTCAATCAGTGTCCCGAGGTTGGCACGAAGCCGGTAGCCGTCAATTATATACTGTATCTCATCTGTGAGCAGGTTTGCCTTTGCGTTCTGAAGTTGAGCCTGCGACTCAATAAGATCAAAATTATCAGCCTTACCGTGGCGGAATTTGATCGCCGCTATTTTCTGCTTGCCAATTGCCTGGACAATCTGTTTACGTCTGAGCTGTATCCGCTCTTCTGATTTTTTCAGCGCGTTGAGTGTCTGCCGGACTTCGCGTACGATATTCTCCTTTATCGATATAAACATCAGCCGTTGGCGTTTCACATTGATTTTACTCTGTGCCCATTGTGCTTTTTCATTGGAACGGGAAAGATCCGTGTTGCCGGTCAGACCGATCTGGAAGAGATCATCATCAAAGACAAAAAGGTTGTCCAGATGGCTTGAACTGCCACGTTTTGTATAACTTATTTCAAAATCAAGTTCCGGTCTGGTGTTTAATTGCGCGACCTTGGCTCTTCTTTCTGCTTCAAGGATATCGGCCTTGCCCTGCATTATTTCCACTCTCTTTTTCAGGGCAAGAGCTGCTGCTTTGGCAGATGTAACAGTGACAAGGCTGTACTTCATCGGTGCATCAACCGTCAATTCCAGATCAAGCGGCAGTGCCAGAATTGTCTTCAGGGAGTCAAGGGCATTTTCAGCTCTCTCCCGGGTCAGACTAAGTGTATCTTCAACCTCTTTTATTCTTATTTCCACCCGGTAGACATCCATATTACGGGCCAGACCAATCCTTTTCTTAATGCGGGCAATACGTAAATGATTACTGAGCAGTTTCAGTTGATCCCGGTAGAGATCCTCTAACAGATGTTCTTTGAGATATGAGTAGACCGCAGTAACAGTTTTCAGAACGGTGGCAACCCGTTGTTGATGAAAGGCTCTTACTGCGGTTGCAAGAGAATATTCTTTCAGATGGAGATTTTGCAGCACCGATTCGGAACCAAAACCTTTTGCAAGGGGAATGGCTGCGGAAAAGCCGATATCGGCATCGTATATATCCTGCCTCTCTGATATCTTCGGTTTCAGGTTGAGGGTAATTCCGTTGGCGAACTTTTTTGAGATCTTTCCCCCCACCTTCCAGACAACTATATTATCATCTTCTGTGGTATAATTTATACTTGATAACGGTTCAATCTTGATATCAAGAATATCCCGGGCGGCGTTAACACCAATCTGCTTTCCCTGGGTGGAATATCTGAACTCCTTGAGCTGACGATTGTTTTTTAAGGCAGTATCCACTGCCTGGTTAAGATTCAGGACTATCTGCTTTTCAGCGGAGATGGCATTGTCGGCAACAGAGGCTGTTTCTGCCTTTATTTCGGAACAAGGCAGGAAAGAGGGTATAAGCATTACTGCCAACGCAAGAGAAAGATTTCTCAGGCAGACGCGGATCTGGAACCGTTGAAAACAGTTATTCGTTATGGTGGAAGAGGATGGCTCTTTCATATCTTTTTATAACTATTCTCAGGGTTACAAATCCATTGACTTTACATGTCTCTTGCCTGTGAATTGTTACTCCTTTTTAAGGATTGAAGGGTTTAATAAACGGACCGTCGTTATAAATGGAACATCTTCGGTGAGTCTTATCTGGTCAAGATAAGATCAATCGTTTACTACCCCTCTAAGTTATGCACTATATTTTTTCCAAAGATCTTTTGCAACCATCCTGTTGCAATAACTTGTGGAGAAAATAGCATTTTTCTTGCTGCCTGATTGCAAAGATGTGAAGGAGTTTGCAGACAAGGGCAAGGTCAAAGCAGCTGAGCTGGTGTTTGCAAGCAGCTGTTTTTTCTTTCTCTTGCATCGGGTCGTTTTTCCATATTAATAATGCTTTAACAATCAAGACAATCGTGCTATTATAAAAGACAGTCTGTGTTATTTTTCAAAAGAGCCGGGGCTGGGGTTGTTTTATTGTACAGTTTCCTGCTGTCGATATAGTGTTTGATGCTTTGTTCTCTGGTTATCGGGATATCCCCGGAGATCAGCAGAGTGCAGAAGTGTCAGGTGTCTTTTTTTATCCAAAATCCGGTTCTCGGGCAGGTGATAGTATCCCGAAGTTCCGTGTTTCATTCTTTGTTACGACTGAGGGCTATCTGGTCCAGCCATGTTGGTTTATCCCTGTTGAGGAAGTCCATTTTTTCGATCAATAAAACTTTTGACTGGAGGGAGGTATGAGACACAATCCGTTTTTTAAATTACTTTGTATGGTGGTACTGAGTGTATATGGGGTTACCGTTGCCCAGGCCGGTCAGGTAATTATGCCGGATGAACGGCAGTGGGCAAAAGATGCACTGGCCCGGGAGTCTCAACTTGGTGCAATAAAAAATATCAACAGTGTTGCCGTATTGAATTTCCATAATAAAACGGGTCAGAACCGGCTGGATGTACTGCAAAAAGGTATGGCCCTTATGTTGATTACCGACCTTGCCAAGGTTGACAACCTACATGTTATTGAACGAATCCGGATTCAGGCGCTGGTTGAGGAGATGGAGCTTGGAAAAACGGGATTGGTTGATCTTCAATCCGCACCGAAAGTGGGGAAAC
>PDWI01001667.1_pt1 | contig 37801 bp, 26 predicted proteins | sample 1430891 | NCBI WGS metagenome assembly PDWI01 (sample SAMN01162508, study PRJNA174530) | Oral metagenome, whole genome shotgun sequencing project. | biome: Marine environment; feature: Marine mammal; material: Swab sample of the gingival sulcus; isolation source: swab sample of gingival sulcus... | reverse complement strand
TGTTAATAAATCAGAAATTGCTGTATATCCAAATCCTGTAAAAGACGTTTTACATATAGCTAATCAAGCAAACAATGTAAATGTTGAGATTTTTGATATGTTAGGTAGATTAGTTCTTTCTACTAACAAAAATCATATTTCTGTTACTGAACTTGCAAATGGTGTTTACACTATACAATTAACTACTGATGGACGTGCTTATAACCAAAAATTTATTAAAGAATAAATGTTAGGCATAATATTGCTGAAAATCAAAGACTTGAATCCTTTGCCTGATAGATATTCCTTTGCGGAATTTAGGTAACAGATAAATGGTTTGATGATTTGTATCCCTTCTACCAACCCCGTCTTGCGGGGATCTTTCCCGTGGTCTAATTTTGTGGCATGGTAAATCTCAACATTCAACACACAAGATGTACACCTTGGTTGGTAAATGGGCGCAAAGTGGATTTTCCATGAGAAAGTTTTCTCAGGAACACAAGATATTGTAGATTCAAATATCACCTACAATATTGTTCCCTCCATTGGCCATAACAGTTCTTCTAAACACATCTCCATACGACACTTTTCGTTTCTCACACAAATAGATATGAAGTAATTATCTCTATAATACTCCCTAAAATGATAGTTAGAATACATTTTATCTTGTAGTTCAGGAAGATTATTAGGGATAAATTTCGGGAAAAACGCTTTATCAATAATTCCGGTTCCTCTATTCTTTAAAAAACTCTCTTTAAGCGTCCAAAGTCGTGTAAAACAATAATCTTTTTTTTCTCTATCTTGATTTTCGATAAAGTCAATTTCGGCTTCGGAACAAAATTGCTTTGCAATATCGCTCTCGTAAGTAATCGTTTTCTCTATGTCTACTCCTATCTCTACCGGAGCAATCGCACAAACAGCATAGTCATTAGAATGAGATATATTGAAATAAATACCTGGATAATCTTCGAATCTTAATTTACCGTGTTTCCCTTCTTGATATTTCATCTCTTTTTCAGCCAACTTTAGCTGCTTTAATAAATAGTCTAAAGCCAATCCTGCTCCCAATGAAAGATTTTTATCCTTTCTAAAATGGTATCTTTGCACTCTATTAAAACGATAATAAGAGACTTGCTTCAAAGCTTCATTAAACAAATCATCGTCATCTAAGAAATTCACATTTATAAGAGATACTCTAATCATCGAATTATTCATCAAAAAAGCCTAATCCTTGAAGAGCCTCTACAAAACGAGTTACATAATCCCAGGAAGTAATAGGCCAATGATATCCTAGTCGATATAAAACCTGCATAGTATAAACATTATTTTTAAGCGTAAGAGACACCGCCTTACCATGAGCCATATTTTGATAAGCAATCATACTTGAAAGAATTTTTGCTTTTTGGGGATCGGCTTCAGCTTTAGCCATTTCTGCATTAAAAACCTCTTTCTCAACAGCTTCTACATTAAACCCTAAATGGCTCATTTGAATAAAAATATCTCCAAGTAAGATATAATGATGATTGTAAGGATGAAAAACACAACACTCCTTAGGCGTTTTAGATAAGACAAAAATTGCTTTTACCACTTCGTCAATGGGTGAAAACTCCAAGGGAGTATCTAGTTGCTCATAGGTACATTTTCCAAGAATACGATAGGATTTTAATCGGCCCATAAAACTATTTGTCGTATAATTTATTTGGAACTCTCCATCAGAATTTCGGGCAGACAGATTACCTACTCTCATAATCTTAGCATTTAGATTACTCTTTGCAATTTTTTCTAGAATTAGCCTTTCTGCCAGAAATTTAGACCGGATATACTTATTATCCATTAATTGCCCAAAATAAAGCATCTGTTCGCTTATATAGTTCGACTTATTATCTTTATCAACCTCCAACAACCCTCCTACACTCATCGTTGAAACCTGTATAAGACGAATATCAGATTTTAGACAAAAATCGATCAGATTCTCTACACCATTGATATTAACTAATTCAATATCATTATCCTTAGAGAAATGTTTAACATTTGCGGCACAATTAAAAACGGTTGATATACCCTTATCTTTTAATGTTTTAAACGATTCAGTCTTAGTAATATCCCCTTCAATTGGAATAATTCTTTCTCCAAATAACTCTTCAAAAGAGTTTTCAAAATAATAGAAAAGAGACGATTTTAATCTCATTTCCGGTTTTATGCTATTCTTTGTACGTAGTAAACAATATATCTTCCCCTCATGATTTTCTATAAGTTCTTTCAACAAATGGGAACCAAGATATCCTGTTGCTCCTGTCAGTAAAATATCGCCTAACTCCTGAGGTTTACCATTGATAAAATTATCTAAACTATTGGCATCTAACACTTCCTGAATAGCAGCATAGTCATAATCGTTAAATTCATCTTGAGGGTTGTTAAGCCTATTTTGATTGACCTCTTCACGCATATCTTTTTGTAAGAATGCAGCCAACTCTCTCGGTGAAGGATATAAAAAGACGTCTCCATAAGCTATTGAAAATCCTAATTTATTCCCTTCGATGATAATTCGGGCAACCGATAAAGAGGTACCGCCAAGTTCAAAAAAGCTATCTGTAACCCCTATCTGTTCTATATTTAAAATTCGAGAGAATATATCACATAAAGATTGCTCTATTTCATTTGAAGCAGCTTCGCCTTTTCCTGTAAGAAGTTTAGGTTCCGGCAGTGCTTTTAAATCGGTTTTCCCATTTGGTGTTAACGGTAGTTTTTGTAGTTGCATGAAAGCTGTAGGCACCATGTAGAGCGTTAAACCTTTCTTTATTTCGGTTCTTAAATGCTCAATATCAACATTATGATCTGCTGTAAAATAAGCACACAGATGCTCAGCACCTCTAATTTTCTTGATAATAACAACTGCCGATTGAATTCCTTTTACAGAGGAAATAGCCGCCTCTACTTCGCCCAATTCAATTCTCAGACCTCTCAGTTTTACTTGATTATCTTTACGACCTAAAACTACGACATCTCCCTCCGGAGTCCATTTTGCATAATCGCCCGATTTATACACACGAACACCTTTGTAATCGACAAATTTTTCTGCCGTCATTTCATCCAGGTTATGATAGCCTTTAGCAACACCAACACCTCCGATATACAGTTCTCCAACCACACCCACAGGCAACTCATTTCCATCACTATCGGCTATAAACTCCGAATAATTTAACAAGGGGGCTCCAATTGTTACAGATTCTGCTTGCGTTAACTCCTTACAATTTGAAGAAACCGTAATCTCTGTTGGCCCATAAGTATTAAAGATGCGTGCTTTTGTAATATTTTGTAATTTAGACAATAAGCTGTCGGGATACTTTTCTCCACCACACATCACCACCTTACAATTTGATAATGCAATACAAAAATCGGGAAGTTCGAGATATTGCATCATTCTGGAAGGAGTTGCATTAAACGCATCGGCTTTCGTTTCAAGAAATAATTTTGACAAGAGTAGCGGATTATTCGCCTCTAATTCATTTGCCAGAACTAACGTTAAACCATTACTCAATGCTGTGGCGAACTCCTTTAGAGACATATCAAAAGAGATTGTTGTTACCGAAAGTAGGGTTGTAGCCTCTTTCGCCAAAGCATAAATATGTCTATTTTCAGGAACCGGTGTAAGATAATTACTAATACCTGCATGCCTTAAAATTACTCCTTTGGGTTTACCCGTAGATCCCGAAGTGTAAATCATGTAAGCGATATCATCTGGTAAAGTGTCTATTAGCGGCAAAGAACTATCGGTACATGCTAATAAATCCTCCACATCCAGGCTTGTATCTGCCGGGAACTTATCTATATTATCTTTATTGGTTATAATGTAGCTAGCATTTGAATCTTGCAAAATATGCTTAATCCTCTCAACAGGATATTCGGGATCACAAGGGATATAAGCCGAACCACTTTTTAGAACACCAAAAATAGACATCATCAGCCTACTGGTACGAGGCAAAAGAATTATAATCTTAGAACGCGGCTTTACACCCCTAGTAATTAATCCATTAGCAATCTTATTGGCATATTTATCAAGACGTTCATAAGAGTATGAACCATCAGAGGCAATCAATGCTATTTTATGGGGTGCCGATTGGGCTATTTGCTCAAACCGTTGTTGCAATAATCCTACTTGAGGTTCACCAACGTTCCTAAAACTATCTACTATATTTTTCCTCTCATCATTCAACATAGATACGTTAAGAATTGACTCTTTCGGATTCTTCATCATATTTTCGAGAACGATATTCAATGATATCGCAAACTCTTCTATTAAACTCTTGCTGTATAACGCATCATTATATTGGACAACAATTGCAGGCTTTCCGCCCCTCTCTTCGATATGAATTGAAACATTAAATTTAGGTCGTTTTAACGCTAAGCCCTCTATTTCTATTTTTTTACCCTCTATTTTATTTTCTTCAAGAACGCCCAATTGATAAGCATATACAATGTGAGGATTAAAGCCATAATCAGAAGAAATTTTTGCAAAAGGATAATCTTCGTGATCTATCGTTTCTGCTAATATTTTTCCGGCCTCCTTTATAAACTCATCAACACTCTTTTCTTTAAGCTCAACACCAAGGGGTAATGTTTTCACAAACATTCCAAACGTATTTACCGCAGTAGTTCCCGCCCTTCCATTACTAATGGTACTGATAAAAACATCATTACTGTTTGTATATCGAGCTACGGTATAAAAAACAGCAGATAGGCAAATAGAAGCCGGTGTATAATGATATTTTTTACAGAAATCAGCTATTAAATCGTAATTTATAAACTCAAAACACTCTTGTAAATGTCCCTCTTCAACATTATTATACAGATCTGCTGGCAACTCTGTTGCGCCTTCACAAGATCTTAACATCGCATCAAAATAGCTCTTATTCTCCTGATAACCTGGCAACTTCTCCGCTTCTTTTTCCAAAAGCACATAATCGTAATAACTTACCGTTTCCGTTTCTAATTCTTCTCCTTGATAAACTTTTGCAAGTAGTTTTAAGAAAATATCAAAAGAGGCTCCATCGAAAATTAAATGATGAAAATCCAGGAATAAGCATGTTCGTTTCTCCGTACGCACCATTGCAAATCGAAACAAGGTATCTTTTTCTATATCAAAAGGTCTAACAAACTCCTTTTTATAAGCATCTAAATCTTTTTCTGTTGTTTCATGCCTATCAATTTTAATATTACGGGGGCAGTGATATTGAATAACCTCATCTCCTTCCATTTTAAAGGAAGTCATCAAATAGGGTTGGGAATTTATAATAGCTTGCAATGTTTTTTCTAACCTCTTTAGGTCTATATTGGCAGGAAGAGTTAACATTGCAGGGATATTATAAACGATCTCGTCAGGATTTCTCAAACAGTCATAATATACCCCTTGTTGTGCATAAGCGAGAGGAGCTTTGCTTACTTTTGCCTTATGTACGCGCTTCTTATGCTCAGGAGCGTGGTTTAACCAATTAGCAATTATATCATTCTCAATGCTTTGAACTGTTGCTCCCTGCGTTAATTTTTTAACCGGAATATTTATTCCAAAACGCTTTAGAATACTTGAAGATAATTTAATGCCGGATATAGAGGTAATCCCAATGTATCCCAAATCGGTAGTTAAACCAAAATCTTCGGTGTTAGCTATTCCTTTAATAATCTCTTTTAGCTCTTGCTCAAGCAAATTCAACGGTCTATTTGAATCTTCTTTTAGCTCTTCGGCTTCAAATTTTGGTGTTGGAAGAGCTCTTTTGTTAACCTTCATGTTTTGATTCAAAGGGATTTTATCAATCTGCATTATTACGGCCGGAACCATATACGGTGGTTTTTGTTCCCGTATAAATTCAATAATATCATTTATATCAACTTTTTTGTCGCTTACAACATATGCTGCGATGTATTTACCTCCATTAGCTTCATCGTATGCGACTACCGTTGCATCTGAAAGATCCGGATGTTCTAAGAGTATTGACTCAACTTCTGTTAATTCAATCCTAAAACCACGTATTTTAACCTGAGCATCTCTTCGTCCTATAAATTCAATTTCGCCATTTTGCAGGTATCTTACAATATCTCCTGTACGATACACTCTTTTATAATTTGGATTATTGTCAAACGGGTTATCCAGAAATACTTCTTTTGTCTTTTCCGGTCGATTTAAATAACCGTGCGAAACTTGAACACCGGCAATCCATAACTCCCCAATAGCACCGGCAGGCACTCTTTTACCCTCTTTGTTTACGATATAAAGTTTAACATTATCGATAGCGTTACCTATTGGAATGTTGTCTTTTTTTGTAGCTATTTCATATGCTGTTGCTAAGATTGTACATTCGGTAGGTCCGTACAGGTTATGAAATTCATATCCTGATGGAGGTTGCATCGAAGCAAGTTTTTCACCACCTACAGATAAATATTTAAGGGTAGGATGCGTATCATATTCTATGGCAAATTGCCTTCCAACTTGCGTTGTCATAAACATATGACTAATTTTTGAATCTTCGATATAAGCGCTTAAGGCTTCTAAATCTAAACGAATATCTTCAGCAACAATACAACATGTTGCACCACAAGTAATAGCAGGATACATATCCATCATATTAGCATCAAAACCATAACTTGCATAAGCGCCAACATTGCCATCAGAAGTTAGTTTATAGTAACGTTGATACCAACGACAGAAAGCAACAATATTATCGTGATATAAGCAACACCCCTTAGGTTTTCCCGTGGTTCCCGAAGTATATAAAAGCGTAAAAAGACTCTGAGGTTTGGGATTCTGTAATTTTTCGTCGGTATATTCAAGTTTTTCAATCTCACTTAAATATAAAATGTCACCTTTATACTCTGACGCTTTTTCCCTTTGCGACTCATCCGTAATCAGCAGCTTTGCTTTTGCATCTTGTATCATAAAATTGATCCGTTCAGCAGGATACGTATTGTCCAAAGGCTGATAAGCACAACCGGATTTCAAAACACCTAATGAGGCAATTAACATATAGGGATTTCTCGGGATCAGAATGGAAACAACATCACCGACACCAAGATCCTTTGAAGTAATATATTGAGCAATCTTTTCAGAAATAACATCAACTTCTTTATAAGTATAGTTTTCATCCAAATATGTAACGGCAATGTTATCCGGATTTAATGCTACTTGCTTTCTAAAAAGAGAGATAATAGTCTGAGTGTGGTCAAACTCTACTTCGGTAGCATTAAAAGAATCCAATTGTTGAAGGGCCGGCTCCGATAACAATTCAATTTCATTAAGCCTGTTTTTAACCAAAAATTCTTTTAAGATTTGCTCGTACGTATCCAACAGGTTTTGGATAAACTTATCAGAATATTCGTTTGCATGATATTCAGCAACAGCACTTAATCTATTGTTGTGTTTAAAAATCTCAATAATTAAATTTTCACCGGTTGCATTTTCTAACAAAGGAAAAGATTTAACAGATTTTCCAAATAATGCATCGGGTTCACCATAGTCTCCCTGATAGGCAAAAAGAACATTACTACTAAAATCTATTTGCGAGCAGAGTTCTGCAAAAGAGAAAATATCGTATTGTTTACTTTTTTGTAATTGTTGTTTTAATTGATTCAAGAAGTTGGAAATCTCATCATCCTGTTTCCAGGAAGTATAAACAGGAAGCGTTTTTACAAGCATAGCCATACTACGATTGATTTCCTCTTTGGTTCTTCCATTATAAATTGTGGCAAATAACGACGCTGATTCTCCTGTATATTGCCCGATCAAATAGCCAAAAACTCCTGATGTTAAAACACTTACAGGTATATTATGTTTTTTCCTGAAAGCTCTAATCTCATCATAATCAACATCAAAATCTTTTATTATTTTCCCATATTTAAGTTCATTGTCATATTGGTCTCTAACGGGAAGACTATCGATATCAAGCGAGTCAAAAGTTGTTAGATACCAATTTCTAGCCTCGGTATATTCAACAGAATTAAGTCTTTGTTGCTCATCAAAAGCAACCTCAAAACCACTCCAGCTCTCCTCTTCAATCTCTTTTTCAAGATAGGCGGCAGTTAAATCTTCTAAAAAGATAATATGTGAAGTTCCATCGAAGATGATATGATGAAAATCAAAAAACAGGTAGAGATCATCTTCAATCTCAAAAAGTCTTATGCGAAATAGGATATCCTCTAACAGATTGAAAGGCTGTACTAAATCCTGTTTTAACCGCTGAAAATCGTTAGAACTTAATTTTTCTATCGTTAAATCGTACTCAAAATTATCGTTTCTTTTTTGTCGAATCTCTCCTTCTGAATTTACAAAAAGAAGAGTTTTAACAAAAGAGTGTTTATCTAAAGTAGTTCTTATTGCTTTTAAAACTTGACTTTTATCAAGTTCCTTATTTAAAAGATAAAGATGAGGATTATTGTAGATTGCTTCACCCAATCGGTTATTACACTCTATGTAAATACCCATTTGTGTTTGGCTTAAAGGATAATCTTCTCTTATAGGAAATTGATTTTTCATATTTCTCTCTTTCATTTTCTTAGGTTTTAGGTTGTTCTACTTATAGAAATTAAGGTTTGATTTAGTGATAGCACCTGAGAGTACTCCAAGGAACTCGCTAGTTTTTGTAATAAAATAATTCCATCTGTTGTAAACTCTTTTTCATCGTTACGATATGCTACCGGATTAAAACTTGCGCCATCATCGCGAATAGAAATTATAATCTCATCTTTTACCGAGGATACCATAATATCAACATTAACTTTTTTATTTTTGTTGCGTTGAAATACCGAGGCATTATAAACCATTTCTTCTACTGCGATACCCGCTTTATTTGCATTACCTAATGGGATATTATTGTTCCTAAGCACCTTAATCACCTCTTCGGATAGGTTAGATGCATCCTGGGAATTTGCAATCAACGAAGCATCATAAAGCTTCTCGGGAGTATATTTTTCTATCAACAGCATATCGGGATATTTATTCCTCTTTCGAATAGTAATGACTTGTATATAGAAAATTGATAGTGCTACAACTTCAGCAATTATGAACGATAGCCAAACACCGGTTAAACCTAATATTTTAGATAACAAAAAGGCTGTTGGAACTAAAATTAATAATCCTTCTAAAAGGGATAACGTATTGGCTATTTTTGACTTCTTGATAGTCATAAAATAATACATTAGCAAGAAAGTTATTGTTACTCCCACCAAACTGATGGCAAAAATTCTTAATGCAGGAATGCCTTCTGCTAAAACATTTGGATCGGTAACGCCAAATAGGCCAAATATTTTCGCCGGAATCAGTTCAAATATTAAAACAACTAAACTGCTTGCTAACAGCCCAATTTTTACAGTATATCCTAAAATTAAACGAATTCCTTTAAAATCTTTTTCTCCATACAGTGTTCCAACGATAGGCATCATTGTTCCTGCTGTACCACTGATAAACATTGAAACAAAAGAAAGACAGGATATACATACCGAAAAAATAATCAACCCAGTACTACCTGAAACAGTTCCGATTATGAGGTTTATTAAAAATATCTTTAATGCGACTAATCCACTGCTAAGAGTCGCAGGAAGTCCTGTTAAAATTATTTCTTTAATATTAACAAAAAAACAATGAATGGTTTCTTTATTAAACTCAAAATGGAGCATTCTTTGTCCCGAGCGGATGTAAGTAATTAACATTAAACAACCTAAAACATAACCACTAACCGTAGCGAGCGAAGATCCTTCAATGCCCATTTTAAATAATTTAATAAAAACAACATCTAATATCAGATTCGATAAATTGGTCACAATCAACACCCTGGATGAGAATTTTACCATATTATCCGTTCTAAGGATATAGGTAAAAACAGGAATAACAATCAAAAAAATACTACCGGCAAGTAACACTCTAAGATAGGAATACACTAAGGGCTGCAATATCTTATCGGTAGTTAAAAGGCTTGCGATATTATCAGCGTACAAAAAGGTAAATGTGAGCAGGAAAGAGCATATTAGAACCCCCATTATCGCTGTCGAAAATACCATATCTGCTTGTTTGTTTTCTCTCTTTCCTAAAGCTATCGCTATTAGTGTAGAAGAGCCCATTCCTAACAAAACAGCCACCATAAAAAATACTTGTACAACAGGAAGACATAGGTTAACGGCAGCCATTTCTTCTGCTCCAAGTAAATTTCCCACAATAATACTATCAACAATAATAGACATGGAAACAGTTACAGATGCTAAGATTGTGGGCAAGAAAAACTCCCTGTACTTACGAAATAGCAGTTTACCATTTCGTTGATATTCTAATCTATTATCCATAATAATAGCATTTTACGGGCAAACGGTATCAAACAAAAAAACAAAAAGTTGCAGCAGGGCCTTGTTTCGCTATCTCTCTTGCAAACACTACTTCGCATTCGCCTGTAAGCCCCAACCTCTTCGTTGTGCCTCTCTTCAAAAACAGTGCAATCCGAAAGCAAAAGTGAACTTGCCTATATTTTGCTAAAGGAGCGTCTATTTTATGCGAAAAGATTATTTCGGCTTTACGCAAGACATTGGCATTTATCCCAGTAAACAGCGCCCCTCTTTCAGCCTCCGCAAACCTCGAATTCGAACGTTCTATACAGACACTGCTCAAAACGTTGACGTTATGAAGAGACACTATTTAATATTGAAGACCGCATAAAGTCCGGTCATTTTGAAAACCTCCATAACTTGTGCTTGTAAGTTTAAAAGGGTCAATGTTCCATTGTATTCTGCAGATAATTTATGTAACGTCATAAAGCAACGCAGCCCCGAACTACTAATATAGTCTAATCCGGTACAATCAATTTCTACATTTGGTATTTGTGATGTAAGATTAGGCTTTACTTCTTTTAAAAACTCCGTTGAAGTGATCGTGTCTAATCTTCCTGATAACTCTACCAAAAGGGTTTTTTCATTTGTTCTTAAATTCAAATCCATATAACTCTCTCCTATTCTAGTTCTTTTGTTAAATAAAGAATATTATAATTATTTTCTCTTTTATACTCTATTTTATCCATTATCTTTTTTATCAAGACAATTCCCAAGCCACCAATTGGTCTCTCTTCCATGGGTAGAGATAAATCGGGAGTACTCTTACTTGTCATATCAAAAGGTTTTCCCCTATCCTTCAGTGTAAAAAACAGACTCTTATCCGTTTTATGTTCTACTTTTAGTGTAAAAAAATGGGAACCACTCTCAGGAAAAGCATAATTAATGATATTGCTAACAGCCTCTTCCATTGCTAATCTCAACTGGCTTGTTATTTTATCAGACAAGGAAAAGGTTTGCTGTATTCTATCAATGAAAGAATGGAGTTTATCTATTTCCAGAATTTGGTTTTCAAAACTTTGCTCTAAATATTTTTGAGGTTTTAAACTGTTTGAAGGCTGATACCGAAGTGTCATTATTGTTACGTCATCACTTTGTAATGTATCGCCAACATGTTCCTTCACTACGTCTTGAACACTTCCTACAATATCTTGAGTTTTTTGATTTCCATACTTTTTGATGACCTTTACTAACCTTTTCTCTGAAAAAAGTTCGTAGGCACTATTCTCCGCTTCAGTTAAGCCGTCCGTATAGAAAAAGATAACCTCATCCTCGGATAATTTTGTTTTCTGACTCACATACCTAAAATCATCTATAAATCCTGCCGGGATATTGGGTTTTACATCTAATCTTGTGATATCCTGAGGTTTTACATATCGAAGAGGAGGGTTATGACCGGCATTGCAATAATCTAAGATTCCTGTTTCTAAGTCAAGAATACCAACAACAAGTGTCACAAACATATTGGATTCGTTATTGTCACTTATAGCTCTATTTATTAACGATACAACTTCAGCCGAATCGTTTAAATGCGCTGCAATATTTCTAAAGAGAGAGCGTGTAACCATCATTAGTAGTGCAGCAGGAATCCCTTTACCTGAAACATCGCCTATGATTAAATAAAGTTTCTCATTATGAATATAAAAGTCGTAAAGGTCTCCACTAACTTCTCGTGCAGGAAGAACACACGCATAAAGATCAATATCATCTCTATCGGGAAATGCCGGATATATTTGGGGTAGCACCCCCATCTGTATTCTCCGGGCAATTTCTAATTCACTATCAATTCTAGCTCTTTTTGTAGTCATTTCTTTTAACTCTTTCATGTAAGTAACTAACGACTTTTGCATAAAATCGAATGAATTAGAGAGTTTTCCTATTTCATCTTCACGTTCCAATATGGGAATAGTGCTATTAAAGTTACCCCTAGAAATATTAACCGTAGTTTTTGTTAATTCGGACAATGGGCTTAACATGCTCTTCACCATACGTATTAAGAAAAAAGCTAACGTTATCAACCCAATAATTGTTAACCCAATAGTTAACCAAAACAATAAATGTAAATTATAAAATAAGTCACTATAAGGAGATATTATTGCAACTGACGATCTAGTATGTTTTTCGGGAGCATAAAATCCGTAGTACATTTTATTTTTATTCGAGTAAACTTCTCCTCCAGTTTCTCCGGCTACCATTTTTCTACCAAATTCGGCAATATCATTATTTTGCTCTCTCTCCGCTATAGAAAAAATTGTTTCATTTGAAATACGAGATGTATCAGGATGTAAAACATATTTTCCTGATTTGGTAATCATAAAAACATAAGAATTGGGAAACGGCTGAATTTTATTTACAATTTCTTCGAACCAACCTAATGAGATATCTGCTGTAAAAATCGCAAAAACTTCACCACTCTCATCCCTTAAAGGCATGGCATACGTTGTCATAAAGATATTGCCGCCATTAGCATCGTAATAGGGCTCACTCCAGTATGGATCACCTGTATACAAAGGAGTTGTATACCATTCTTTTTGATAATACTTGTAGTTTTTGTCATCTAATTCCTTAAAAACAAACGATCCATCTTCTTTAAAAACATAAGGCGCATAATATCGCCCCCTTTCTGAATAATATTCAGGCACAAAAGCAATAGCACTACCTATAATTATTGGATTTTTTTCAAGTACTTTTTCACAAATATGAGGCATAAAATCAGGTTCATCGAGATGTTCATACACAAGCACGTTAATATTTGACAATGCTATTTCCACAGAGGAAAAAACCTGTTCTATGTATTTGATTTTACCATCAAGACTTAATTCAATGCGTTTTTCCTGTTCCTCTTTCACTTTCTGATAGGAAAAAGTTCCAAGCACCCCAAATAGTATTATAAAGATAACTACAACAATTAAAGAGGCGTATAAACCAAGTCTTCTGGGAAGAGAGTTTACAAAAACTAATTGATTAAGCCTGTTCATTCTATGGTAAACTATTTTTGACGCTACTTAGAGGCTGTCTATAAAGTCCGACTTCTTTGTGATGCTTCTCTTCCAAAGGGTCATTTACCCTAGTAAACGCCCCTATTTCAGCCTTCGCAAACCTCGAATTCGGACTTTCTATACAAATTCTTCCCAAAACCTAAACTTTATGGACAGACACTACTTGAACATACAACACATGCTTCAAATTTAATCAACTTTTACAAGAAAAACAAAACAAGAAGCCCCAAGTCAATAGACCACATAAATCCCCCCGAATAAGGTTGCACAAAACGGAAATATCACAGGGCAATCACAACAGAACATTCATCGATAAAGCCTGATTTCTTTATGATGTTTCTCTTCAAGAATAGTACATGCCCCCCCCGAAAGCAAAAGTAAGCTTGCTTACATTCTACCAAAGGGCCACCTATTTTTATGCAAAAAGATCCTCCCCCCTCCTACTTCAGCTTTCGCAAGCCTCAAGTTCGAACGTTCCAGACAACCCCTCAAAACTTCGATTTTACGGGCAGACACTAAACAAAGGAGCCCCCCTCACTGCCACAGGTTAATAGGTTGTGGAGGAGGGGGGAAAACACGAACCAGGAACGTCACTGGTATGGCGTATTTCTTTGCAAATCCTATTATTGATACAGGTAGCGTTTAATACTACGCTTGGGAGTTTTTATAAACTCCTCAGGATGCACCTCAAAGGTAGCCATATTCATGTAGGCGGGAAGTTTTTCATTGGTCTCCTTGAGGTACTTTTTCAGTACCTCCGGAAGGGTCTCATCATTAACTCCGGCCTTCCCCATGGCCTCTCTGTCGGGATAAATGAGGGCCACAAGGCGGTTTTCCCGGTTCACCACCACAGACTCCGACACAAGAAACCTGTTGTTGAGGAGCGACTCAATCTCTTCCGGGTAGATGTTCTTCCCTGAACCGGTAAGGATCATACTTTTGGAACGGCCTTTGATAAAGATATTCCCCTCCTTATCCATAACCCCCAAATCGCCGGAGTGGAGCCATCCCTCCTTATCGATGGTCTGTGCGGTTGCTTCAGGATTTTTATAATAACCCTGCATAACATGGGAGCCGCGCATCAGGATTTCGCCAACCTTGTTATGGGGGTCCTCTGAATCAATTCTCACCTCGAGCTCATCCACAGGACGGCCGGAAGCTCCCAATTTTGTGGTATTCCAGGAAGCATAAGAGACCAAGGGACCACACTCGGTCATGCCATACCCCACGGTAAAGGGAAATTTAATCTTCTTAAAAAAGCGCTCTGCTTCCGGATTTAGGGCGGCTCCTCCAATGACCAATTCACGGAAGTTCCCTCCAAAGACATCAAACATCTTCTCTCTCACCTTTTTATAGATCACCCTGTTTAAGAGAGGGATTTTAGACATTATAAAAATTGATCGCTTATGGAAAAGAGGCATAATCCGGGTTTTGTAAATCTTCTCAATCACCAAGGGAACCGAGAGGATCAACGCCGGCTTAATTTCATGAAATGCATCGATAATAATCTTGGGAGAAGGCGTACGGGTTAAGATGGTGATGTTACAGCCTAAGGTAAATGGGAAAAGAAACTCGAAAGCACACCCATAGGTATGGGCCATGGGCAGAAAACTCACAATCTTATCCCCCGAATCGAGCGGCATATTCTCTCGTGCGTAGTTCATGTTTCCCAGGAGGCTTTTGTGCGGTAAGACCACTCCTTTGGAGAACCCTGTCGTCCCGGAAGTGTAACTGATCACCGCCACATCCTCCGCATCACAAACCGGAAAAACAATATCTTCCGGTGTTAAACCTGCACGCTGCCGCTTTTCAAAGTCGGACAATGTTGATGCGATAGCTGCTTCTACCCTCTCTTGGTAAAAATGAATCGGCATAAAATCCTGTATTCTTACCACCACACGCAAATTATCCATTGCAGAAGGCGTCAGGGTCTCCCAAAGGGTATCCCCCACAAAGAGTATGACAGCATCAGAGTGATTGACAATACGATGCATATCATCCGGCTTAAAATCGGGCAAAATCGGAACAATCACAGCTCCATAATTGACGACAGCCAGATAGATAATCCCCCAATTGGCAGAGTTCTTACCAAAAAGGGCCACCTTATCTCCCTTCTCCACACCACAAGCCTGCAACAGAGCATGAATTCTCAGGATGGCCGTTCCCACTTCCCCATAGGTATAGCTCTCTCCCCGATAATCAGAAAGGGCATGGGATTCCCAATTGTCTCGAATAGCTGTCTGAAAAAGGGTTACTAAATTTTTATGCGTACTCATTGCACTAATTTTTACAAAAACCGAAGGTGAATTGCACACAAAGGTATCGCCTTTTACCGTCCCATCCGAAAAAATCGAAGATTATTCGCTAATTTTGCGCGAAATTGGCTGAGAAAGTAGCATTTTAATCGAATAAAAATGGAACCCACAAAAAAAATATTCTACCTTCTATTCACCGTAGTGGTCATTCTAGCACTCATCTACGGACAATCTCTTCTTGTACCGCTCATTTTAGCCATCCTCTTTTGGTTTATCATCCGAGTGGTCAAAAAACTTATTCATAAAACCCGCGTCACCAACAACTGGCCGGACTGGCTGATGACGGCCCTATCCGCCGTGGTGATATTGGGGGTCATCGCCATCTCAGCCAAGCTGATTACTTCCAATATTCAAACGCTTTCCAAATCCATGCCAAAATACGAGGCCAATCTGACCAAGGTCTCTACGCACATCCAAACCACCTATAACATTAACCTTTCTGAGGAGTTAAAAGAGATCTCCGGGAATCTTCAATTCAGGACCATTTTGGGTTCCATTTTCAAAGCCCTCAAAGATATGGTCAGCAACGGTTTTACCATTCTTCTCTATTTGATCTTTCTCCTATTGGAAGAGTCCGTATTCCAACGAAAACTCAAAGCAATCTATACGGATGAAAATCGATATAAGGAGGTCACAAACATTCTCGCAGCCATTGACCATTCGGTGGGTTCCTACCTGGCATTAAAGTCGCTTATCAGCTTAATGACCGGAGCACTCAGTTATATTGCACTGTTAGCCATCGGCATTGATGCTCCCTTTTTCTGGGCATTTTTAATTTTCCTCCTGAATTTCATCCCCACCATAGGCTCTCTGGTGGCCACCCTCTTCCCCGCCATCTTTGCCTTGTTACAATTCGGGGAGTTCACTCCAGCCATTCTGGTGTTGGCTATTGTAGGCGGTATTCAAATTATCATTGGCAACTTTGTGGATCCGCGACTAATGGGTAATTCCCTTAATATGAGCACACTAGTTGTGTTTAGCTCCTTAGTACTATGGGGTGCCCTTTGGGGTATTATTGGCATGCTCTTAAGTGTTCCTCTCACGGTCATTATTATCCTTATCCTCTCCAAATTTCCCAAAGGAAAACCCATTGCCATCATGCTCAGCAAAAGGGGGAATCTCACGAGAATTGATTGATTCTCAGAAATGCTCACCACCTCTTGCAGAGGCTATATTCCATAAACATCGTCCTTATCCGCGACCCGGAGGGTTAAAAGACCCGCCACAATCATGGAAACACCGCCAAAGACGATGGCGTAGATGGCTTGACCGTTGAAAAGATGCTTGGTCATAGCGCCCAGAATGGTAGCTGCCAAAATCTGGGGAAGCACAATAAAGAAGTTAAAAATGCCCATGTAAGTACCCATTTTTTCCTGAGGGAGCACTCCGGTAAGCATGGCATAGGGCATGGCCAGGATACTGGCCCATCCCAGCCCCACACAAGCCATACTCAAAATCAACATCTGAGGATCCTTAAACAGATAGATGGAGATCAAACCAAACCCTCCGATCACTAAAGAGACAAGGTGCGTTAGCTTCCGCGATATCTTCTTGGCAATAAGGGGAAGAATAAGGGCAAAAAAGGCCGAAAAGAGACTATAAGTACCAAACAGCACCCCTACCCAATTAGCGCCCTCATTATACACTTCCGAAGTCTTGGACACCGCATGGAAATGGTAAGAAGTAACTGCCGGCGTAGCATAAATCCACATGGAGAAAAGGGCCAACCAGGTAAAGAACTGCACCACAGCCAGCTGTCCCATAGTCTTGGGCATATTCAATAGATCCGACATAATCTCGACCATCCCATTCTCCCTTTTCCTTCGCTTAAAGAGGGCTGAAAGAAAAAAGATCAGCCCAAATAGCATCAAGACCCCTCCCAGAATATAGACCTCCTTCTCAAAATCCAGCAAATAGACTACGGCAGAGATCACCAAGCCCAAAGATAGAAAGACAAGAGCGGTCGAGTTGAAGCGCGAAGGAGTAATTACTTTGCCATGGGAGCGTTTTTCACCCGCCTTTTGAGCGTGTAGCTGATCCTCTTCCTCGAAGGAAGCCATCTCCTCCGGAGAGTACTCTTTAGTGGTAACCACGGTGATCAAAACAGCCAGGAAAAAGACGACTCCGCCAAGATAGAACGACCATTTCACGGTGGGAGGAATGGGCGAGGTACCCACCGGCTCATTGGAGATATGGAACACCTTATCCAGGATGTAAGGCAAGGCCGACCCCACCACGGCTCCGACACCGATAAAAAAACTCTGCATGGAGAATCCCAGTGTGCGCTGCTCCGAAGGGAGCATGTCCCCCACAAAAGCCCGAAATGGCTCCATGGAGATGTTGATAGAGGCATCCATCACCCAAAGCATCCCCGCAGCAATCCACAACGAACCAGAGTTAGGCATGATAAACAGCGCCATCGACGCCACAATGGCTCCCACCAAAAAGTAGGGCCTGCGTCGTCCCAGACGGGTCCACGTTTTATCACTCATATGGCCAATCAATGGTTGGATAAGCAGTCCTGTCACCGGAGCCGCAATCCATAAAATGGGAATCTGATCCACCGAAGCGTTCAGGGACTCGAAGATACGACTCACATTGGCATTCTGCAACGCAAAGCCAAACTGTATTCCTAAAAATCCAAAACTCATGTTCCAGATCTGCCAAAAAGATAAATGAGGTCGTTTTGCCATAATAAAAAGAGGATTAAATTGAAATGTGCTTTGTCATCGAACAAAATAAGCTAAAAATTTCATCATATCATAGTCAGATCCCCATAAAAAAAAGAGCCTCCCCCCTCCATAAAGCCGGTTAAAGAGAAGAAAAGAAACGGTTTCCCAAGAGATTGAAAAAATCTCCAGAGAGAAACTGTAAAATCAGACAAAGAGAAGCTATGGTACGGGTAAAAATCCTAACTTTATAGCCCATTAGCCCATTGGCATACAAACCTTATAACAGAAGCATATTTATGAAACATTTTATGTTAGTCACACTGGGGTTCATTCTACTATCGTTCAATGTATTATCCCAAGAAGAAGCGCGTATCCTGCGTTTTCCCGCCATTCATCAAGATCAGGTGGTTTTCACCTATGCGGGCAATTTATACACGGTAAGCAGCAGCGGAGGAGAGGCTCATCGCCTCACCAACCACGAAGGCTTTGAAATGTTTGCCCGTTTCTCTCCCGATGGCAAAACCATCGCATTCACCGGACAGTATGATGGCAATACGGAAGTCTACACCATCCCCGCCCGGGGAGGGATCCCGCAACGGCTCACCTATACCGCTACCCTAAACCGCGACGATGTAGCGGACCGCATGGGACCCAACAACATGGTAATGGCCTGGACCCCCAATGGGGAGAAAATTATTTATCGATCACGTAAACAAACCTTTAACTCCTTCGTAGGCCACCTCTTTGCGGTAGACAAAGAGGGAGGACTCTCGGAAGAGCTCCCCTTTGCCAGCGGCTCATGGCTCTCCTACTCCCCCGATGGGAAAAAGATAGCCTTCAACCGCGTGATGCGCGAGTTCAGAACCTGGAAACGCTATGAAGGAGGGATGGCTGACGACATCTGGATTTACGACCAAAAATCCCATGAGGTCACCAATATCACGCAACATAAAGCGCAGGATATCTTCCCCATGTGGCATGGAAAAACCATCTACTTCTGTTCCGACCGCGACCATGTCATGAACATCTTCGCATACGATACCGAAACCAAAGAGGTTCGCAAGGTCACCCACTTCAAAGCGTATGATGTAAAATTCCCCTCACTTGGCGATGAGGCCATCATTTTTGAGCAAGCCGGTTATCTTTACCTTCTGAATCTCAACACAGAGGAGACCACCAAGCTCTCCATCACTCTCACCGAGGACTTCACCAACAGCCGTCCCACCCTAAAAGATGCCTCCAAAAGGATCACCTCCTACGACCTATCACCGGATGGTAAAAGGGTTGCCTTTGGAGCACGGGGCGATATCTTTACCGTACCGGCCACCTCCGGAATCACCCGCAACCTCACAGAGTCGTCCGACGCACACGACCGAAACGTCAAGTGGTCGCCCGACGGAAAATACCTTGCCTACCTCAGCGACCAAAACGGTGAATTTGAGATCTATATCCAAAAACAAGATGGCAGCGAACCGCCCAAAAAAGTCACGAAGAAGTCCAAATCATATATTTTTGGGTTCAAATGGTCCCCCGATAGCAAAAAGATTCTCTACTCCGACAAGTTGATGCAACTGATATGTGTGGAGGTAGAATCGGGAAAATCAACCCTCATCGAACGCAACCCATACTGGGAGATAAACGGTTACAACTGGTCGCCCGACTCCAAATGGGTAACTTATGCCTCCAACATCGGCAACGAGTTCTCCATGGTCAAGTTGTTTGAACTAAGCACCAAAAAAAGTTATGACGTAACTGATATGTGGTACAGCTCTTCCTCCCCCTCCTTCAGCAACGACGGAAAATACCTCTTCTTCGTGTCGAACCGTGATTTCAACCCCATCTACAGCTGGACCGAATGGAATCATGCGGTACAGGACATGGGAAAGATCTACTTTATACCGCTGGCCAAGGATACGCCCAACCCTCTGGCTCCGGAGAATGACGAAGTAAAAATAGAAGAGGAGAAAAAAGAAGAGAAAGAGGCTGACAAAGAAAAGGAGAAAGAGGAGGAGAAGAGCATGGTCATTGACACCGAACACCTCAACGATCGCATTCTGGCACTTCCCGTTCCCGCCGGAAGTTACTGGAACATCACCGGCCTTGGCGACAAGGTCTATTTCAACCAATACAACAGGAGCGAACATGCCTACTCCCTAAACCTCTACGACCTGAAAGAAAAGAAACTCACCAAGCTGGGAGAAAACATGAACTATATCCTCTCTGCCAATGAAAAAAAGATGCTCATTAGTAAAGGGGGAAAATACTATATCATCAAGGTACCCTCCTCAAAAATTAACTTGGATAAACCGGTAAACACCAAAGAGATGCAGGTGATGGTCAACTATCGGGAAGAGTGGAACCAAATCTATCAGGAAGCTTGGCGTCAAATGCGCGACTTCTTCTATGACCCTGACATGCACGGAGTGGATTGGGAAAAGATGCGGGATAAATATGCCGTGCTGTTACCTTACGTAAACACACGCAACGACCTCACCTACCTCATCGGTGAAATGATTGGGGAGTTGAATGTGGGACACGCCTACATCAATGGAGGGGACCGCGTTCATCCCAAACGCATTAAAACCGGTCTCCTGGGAGCTAAGCTCAAACGGGATGCATCGGGATTTTATGTCATTGACAAACTGTTACAAGGAGAAAACTGGCGCAGTTCACTTCGCTCTCCTCTCACCGAGGTGGGCGTAGAGGCTCAAGAGGGCGATTTCATCCTCTCTATTAACGGAAAATCAACCCAGGAGATGGAAGATATCTACGCAGCGTTGGTGAATACCCCGGGCAAACAGGTACTCCTTACCTTGGGAAAATCACCCAACGACAAAGAGGCACGAGAGGTTATTGTAAAACCCATCGCCGATGAGGCCGACCTCTACTATTACAACTGGGTTCAGGAGAATATTCGCAAAGTGGATGAAGCCACCCAGGGGCAGGTGGGCTATATTCACATTCCGGACATGGGGCCCGAGGGATTGGTTGAGTTTATCAAACACTTCTACCCCCAACTCCATAAGAAGGCACTCATCATTGACGACCGTGGAAATGGCGGAGGAAATGTCTCTCCCATGATTATTGAGCGGCTACGCCGTGAGATTACCCGGGTGAATATGTTGAGAAACAAGCAGATTCCAAGCCAAACCCCCACCAAGATGCTCAATGGTCCCATGGTACTGCTCATTAATGGCTACTCCGCATCGGACGGCGACCTCTTCCCCTACTCTTTCAAGAAGCATAAACTGGGGAAAGTGATTGGCGTACGCAGTTGGGGTGGTGTTGTGGGTATTCGTGGCTCCCTCCCCTTCATTGATGGAGCAGCACTTCGCAAACCGGAATTTGCCTCCTATGGCGTCGATGGCGAAGGATGGATCATCGAAGGCTGGGGCGTCGAACCAGACATCGAGGTCGTCAACGACCCCTACAAAGAGTATATGGGAACCGACCAACAACTGGATAAGGCCATTGAGGTAATCCTTCAGGAATTGAAAGATTGGAAACCCCTACCCGAAATCCCGGACGGCCCGGATAAACACTAAACCTCTTTGTGTGAAAAATGCCGTAAATAGACGGCATTTTTCACACAAAAAGCTATGATCCCAACTACGATAACATTTAACACTCTGTTGCGAGATCTATCTATTTATACAGAAAAAGGCATTTTATGACCCCTCATTCATCAAAAAATAGAGCCATAGGGTCATAAAAAGTGTTTTACACCATAAATGAGCGTAGCATCTCACCCGCTTATTCATGTGATGATGCAGTCATAAAGTCGAAGCAACAGTGTCAACCGATATAATACCATGGGGTTTAACAAAGAATTAGATTTGGCAAGAAGTTTCGTCCTTCAAACCGGAAGAAACATTTTTCTAACAGGGAAGGCCGGTACCGGAAAGACGACATTTCTAAAAAACATCATACAGGAAACCCCTAAAAAAACGGTGGTAGTGGCTCCCACAGGGGTGGCGGCTATCAATGCCAATGGGGTAACCATCCACTCCTTTTTTCAAATGCCCTTCGGTCCCATTGTTCCCGGATACAATTTTATCACCAAAGAGAAGGCCCAAAAGATCACCAAGAAGAAGATCGATATCTTTCGTGCCTTGGAGTTGATCATCATTGATGAGATCAGTATGGTTCGGGCAGATCTTTTGGACGGCATCAACCACGTACTCCAGAAGTACCGCAAAAACACAAAACCCTTTGGAGGCCTTCAGCTCTTAATGATTGGTGACGTTCAGCAACTGGCTCCTGTAGCACGACCGGAAGAGTGGAACCTTCTTCAGGAGCATTACGAAACCCCCTACTTTTTCAGTTCCCACGCCTATCAACAGGCCGCAGTGGTTACCATCGCGCTAAAGGAGGTGTACCGTCAAACCAACGCCCGGTTTCTCACCCTGTTAGAAGAGGTTCGCAACAATCGAATCAGCACACAAACCCTAACACAGCTAAACGACCGATGTATTCCTCTCACCGAAACCAAAGAGGCAGAAGGCTACATCACACTCTCCAGCCACAACGCTTCTGCCCAAAGGATTAACATGCAGAAACTGGAAAGGATCAACCGAAAAGCTCACCTATTCGAAGCGGAAATTACGGGAACATTCCCAGAACAGAGTTACCCCACAGAGGCCGAGCTACTCCTCAAAGAGGGGGCTCAAGTGATGTTTGTAAAAAATGACCCCTCGCCGGAGAAGCAATTTTATAATGGAAAAATCGGGGTGATAGAGAGGATCACCAAAGAACAGATCCACGTAACCTGTCAAGGGGAACCTTCGGAGGTGGTCTGTGAGCGGCTATTATGGGAAAACAAACGATACGGAATTGATAAAAAGGGGGAAGAGATTACGGAGAAGGTGGTGGGCACCTTTGCCCAGTTTCCCCTAAGGCTGGCCTGGGCAATCACCATCCACAAAAGCCAGGGGCTCACCTTCGACAAAGTCATCATTGATGCCGGAAAAGCCTTTGCCCACGGACAGACCTATGTGGCATTAAGCCGCTGCCGTACCCTGGAGGGGATCATCCTCAGTGCTCCCATCAGCCGCCAAGCCATTATCTGCGACCAGGCAGTCACCACATTCACCACGGATATGGCATCCAACCCACCCTCTCACACCCTGCTGGAAGGGGCCAAGAGAGCCTACCAGCAGGATCGCCTTTTTCAACTCTTCGACTTCGCGCCCCTGGAAGAGACCCTCTCCACCTGTATCAACCACGCCCGAAAGGCGGCAGACGAAAGTATCTCTGAAGAGCTGCTGCCAACACTCCGTGAGATACAATACAACACCCTCAAGCAGCTCTCTTCCGTCTCAAAAACCTTTACCCATGAGCTAACAAGACGCTTCCGAACCGACACCAACCCGGAGACAGACGCCACCATCAACGAACGGTTGAGAAAAAGTGCCCACTACTTCCTGCCCATCCTGGAAGAGCAGATCCATGAAAAAATCGACCATACTCCCTGGAGTACCCCAAACAAAGCCCTAAAGAAGCAACTCTCCTCCCATCTCAAGGAGTTCCACCGGAGCTTGGACAAAAAGATGGCCGCGTTCCAATCCATGAAAGAGGGGTACTCCTTTGAGCGGTTGATCCACGCCGAGCGGCATGGCACGGAACAGGCGCCCTCATCTCCAAAGAGAAAGCCCCGGAAAGGAGATAGTGCAAAGGTCACCTTAGCACTCTACCAACAGGGGCTCTGTATGGAAGAGATTGCCATTGCCAGAGGATATACGGCTTCAACCATCAGCAGTCACTTGGAGCAGTTTGTCCGCTCAGGAGAGGTGGATGTAGCAGAGTTGGTCAGCGAAGAGAAGAGGGCATTCATTACCAAATTCTATGAACTCCACCCCGATGCCCCCCTAAGCGAGGCCAAAAAGGCACTCACCAATGACATCAGCTATGAGGATATTCGCTTGGTATTAGCCTCGAGAGAAGCACCATAAGCACCAAAAGATCTTATAACATCATAAAATACGTGCCAACGCCTTACAACGGTTCCGCAAGCGCCATTCGGTGGGGAACGAGGTATTGACCCTATTTCCCAAATACTTAAATCCCCCCATATTAACCCCCCGATACGTCGCCAGGTAGCGTTCACCCTTCACCAATCCGGACGGCATAAAATGCTCCTTGGCCAAAAAGCGTAGTACCTCATCCTCCTTCAGGGCATAGGGCTCCAGGTAATCCCTGGCCAGCAGAGGTGAGAGGTAAAGATCGTGTCCGGCAACCCAACCTCTCCCGGAAATACTCCCCACAGCGACACCCGTATGAGACACCTTCAGGTGCGAGTGCAGGTAGTCCGTCAATGTAAGCCAACGGGGATTTATCGCCATCGCCTTTCCCTTCCACTCTGTCAAGACAAGCGGAGCGGTAAAGAGCGTAGTTCCATCCAACACCCCTTTGGGCAGGGGGCTCATGGTACGGAGGGTCGATTTTCTGGGGGGGCGCCACCGCTTTCCCGTTGATTTCCGAAACGCAGCAATGAAAAACCCCTCACCGGGTACGCGGTGGGGGAAGAAATGCCAACCGGATATCTCGGCAACGCGCGAGGGAACAAGGTTCCAAGCCTGATCCACACTGATGGCCACCGGTTCCGCTTCGTAAGTCCGGCTTATCCAGCGTAAGTTTTCTTCATTCTCCAACGCGTTAAAGGTACAGGTAGAGTAGATCAGAAACCCTCCCGGTTTAAGTGCCGGCCACACATCCGCAATGATACGCTGTTGCCGTGCTGCACACAATGCCACATGGGACAATGACCACTGGCTCATGGCCGCGGGATTTTTTCGAAACAGCCCCTCTCCGCTACAGGGGACATCAGCCACAATCACATCAAAGAGTCCCTCCAACTTCCCCAAAGCAGCGGGGTCATTGTTGGTGACCAGCACATCGGGGCTTCCCCACTTTCGCAGGTTCTCCGCAAGGATCGCAGCCCGGGAAGCAATGGACTCATTGGCCACCAGAAGCCCCCCCTTCTTCCCCAACAGAGCGGCAAGATGCGTAGCCTTTCCTCCGGGAGCACCACACAGATCCAACACCACCGGATGCTCAGCCTCCAGGGGTAACTCGTTAAAGAGATGCTCCAAAAACATGGAAGAAGCATCCTGCACATAATAGGCGCCGCTATGCCATAGGGGATCACAAGCAAACAGTGGCCGCTGCGCCAATAAAAAGGCATTCGAAGCCCACGGCACAGGCTCGAGGGGAACCCGATGAGGCCATTTTAACGGGTTAACCCGAATAGAAACCGGCACCTCCTCTTCAAAGGAGCTTGTGAAGGCCTCAAAATCCGCCTCACCATACAATGCCGCATATTGCGCCCTAAAATCTTCAGGAAACTGCATCATTACCTCCTTGTCCTATGAGACATCCTCATTTTTTACGGTAAAAGTATAAAAAAGCAACATAATCCGCATGGCAAAACATTGTTTCAACAAGAGCCCATAATCCATATCGCCGTTATTTATAGAGGGAGGGGGGAAATAAGCGGTGTTGGTGTTATCTCCATAAAAATGACTTACTTTGTACAATGAAAAGGGTAACGCATGAACAAACGCATCCTTAACCTTGCCATTCCTAACATTATCAGCAACCTCAGTGTGCCGTTATTGGGGATTGTGGATCTTGCATTGATGGGATATAAGGGATCCTTACAAGATATGGGCGCCATCGCTCTGGGAGGGATGATCTTCAACTTTATCTATTGGTTGTGGGGCTTTCTTCGCATGGGAACCACCGGTTTTACGGCTCAATCATGGGGAAGGAGGGATCTGCCAGCGGTAGTCATGCACCTCTCCAAAGCCCTATTGGTGGCTTTAGCCTCTTCGTTGCTACTCATTATCCTCCAAACCCCCATCGCCCGGCTCAGCTTTTGGGTGGTGGAGGGAAGTGCGGAAGTGGAGCGCCTCGCACAAGTATATTTCTTTATCCGGATATGGGCAGCACCAGCAACCATCTCCCTCTATGCCCTCACCGGGTGGTTTGTGGGCATGCAAAACACCAAAACCCCCATGGTCATCACCATTGTGATTAACCTCCTCAACATTGCCTTTAACATGCTGTTTGTCTTTGGCTTTGGCATGCGCTCCGAAGGGGTGGCATGGGGAACCGTTCTCGCACAATATTCCGGCCTTCTGTTGGCACTCTTCTTTCTTCTACGCCACTACGGAAAATTAAAAAAATACGTTACCCTCAAAGGAATTCTGCAACTGAGAGCATTCTTTAACCTCAACATCCACCTGTTTATCAGAACCTTACTCCTTATTCTAACCCTCTCCTACTTCACCATCGCCTCTGCCCGCTTCGGTGATACTATCCTTGCGGTCAATACCCTTCTTTTACAATTCTTTACCATTTTCTCCTATTTCCTGGATGGCTTTGCCTACAGTGCCGAGGCGTTGACAGGTAAGTTTATCGGTTCTAACAACCGGAAAGGGCTTCAACAGATGCTACGCATCATTTTCCGGTGGACGGCAGGATTAAGCCTCCTCTTTTCCCTCATTTACCTTTTTGGTCACAATCTACTCCTTCACATCCTGACCAACAAAACAGCCGTTATTGACGCCGCAGCCCCCTATCTTACGTGGATCATCTTCATCCCTTTGACTACCTTTCCCGCTTTCGTATGGGATGGGGTCTTTATCGGAGCCACCGCCTCCAAATCCATGCGAAATGTCATGGCCATCGCCACGTTATGTTTCTTCTTCCCCACCTGGTTCCTATTACAGCACACCATGGGTAACCATGCGCTTTGGCTCGCCTTTTTACTAATGATGAGCGCACGGAGTCTCTTTATGACCCTGATCGCCAAGAAAGTCTTGCTCCCCCCCTTCCAAGAGCATTATAAGAGATCATAAAACGTTCACATACGAAGCCAGAACAACGGATCTCCTCAAACACACATCCAAAGGATAGGAGGGCGAAAGACTCCATACTTAAATCCCATCCAATATATCATTTGGAAAACTTTTTTAATTTTGTGCCTGCTTGTTTGTGAATCAACGACAAATACGAACTTATGGGATTAATTCTACTGGTTGTCTTCTATCTCCTTGCCCCCTTTTTCATCATACAACTTACCCGAAAATCGAGCCTATTTCGTAAAATAGGCGCTGTTTTACTTTGCTATGCCCTGGGTTTTCTGCTGGGCATATCCGGGTTATTGCCAGAGGAGAGTCGCACCGTACAGGATATAATCACTTCAGCGACGGTTCCTTTAGCCCTTCCCCTACTGCTATTCGGCACTCACATAAAGTCTTGGATAAAAATGGCGGGAAAGACTTTCTTAAGCATGACACTCGCCGCCACCTCTCTGGTTATGGTTGTCACCGTTGCCTTTCTTCTCTTCCAAAAAGAGCTTGATAATGCCTGGAAAATTGGAGGGTTACTTATCGGGCTCTACACGGGAGGAACGCCTAATCTGGCCTCCATTCAAGCGGCATTGGAGGTAAAACCGGAGATCTATTTGATGGTCAACACCTACGATATTGTTTTATCATCAATCTTCCTACTGATCGTCATGAGTACGGGAGGAAGATTTCTCCGTTTTTTACTTCCCGCATACCAAAGACAACACAACAGCCTCAACCCTACGGCAAATTATCACCAAGAGAATCCGGAATCGTACAAGGACTTCTTCCAAAAAAGGAACCTCTCCGAATTTGCTGTTGCCTTAGGAGCTGCCATCTTAATTACCGGCATTAGTGTGGGACTCTCTTTTATCATTACAGGCAAGATCTCTATGCTTATTATCATTCTAGGCATTACCAGTCTTAGTTTACTGGGCTCGCTCATTCCCCGACTCAACCAAACAAAAAAAAGCTTTGAAGGGGGGATGTACCTCATTCTGGTATTTAGTTTAACGGTTGCCTCCATGGTCACATTGGATGATTTCATTCACATCTCTCCCATGTTATTTCTTTTTGTAGCCGTCGTCATCTTCGGAAACTTCATCCTGCATATTCTCTTCTCGGCCCTCTTCAAGATAGACGCTGACACCACCCTGATCACAGCAACGGCCATGATCTGCTCTCCCCCCTTTGTACCAGTGGTCTCCGGAGCCTTAAAAAACAAAGAGATCATTGTTTCCGGCCTATCGGTAGGGATTATCGGTTATGCCATAGGGAACTACCTCGGTGTAGCCATCGCCTATCTCCTACACTCATTTATTTAGTGCCTCTCCATAAAGTCAGCGTTTTAAGAAAAGGCTGTATCGCAAGTTCGAAATTCGAGGTTTGCGAAGGCTGAAATGGGGAGGTGTACCGGGATAAATACCCCCTTTACATAACATAGAGCCAACCTTTATCCCCTCCTTAATGCGTTACTATTCCCAGGCTTGCTCGACAATCCCCCCTCAACGCTATACAGGCAAGACAACACGTGGTCATTAACGGGCAGCATCCGAAAAACACGCCTCAAAGAAGAGTTTTAGTGCATTAGTCATCAACTCCTCTCCCGGTTTTCCAATGGCTTGGTTAATCTCACGATGAGTGTAGATACGGCCATCTACCTCCGATACAAAAACTCCATTTTTCCGGAGAGTATCCATAAAATCATTGGCCATTCTAATCCTATCGACATCGCCACGCTTTGCCACAAAAAACCTAGGATAAGAGACCCCCGCTACCACATTGTAGATAGGGGAAGCTTGCCTATTCAGGGTAGTATCAACCCCAAATGCATTGATATAAAGACGGTCCCCCTCCTCCACATTAAACCGGACATCATACCCCTTGGTATCAATTACCGCGACACCCCGAATATGAGAAAAGGTTAACCCAACCCCATTAAGAAACGTAGCATTGGTTCCTGTTAGTGCCACAAGATGAGCACCCGCACTATGCCCTAACAGGACAATCTTCCGGGGATCTCCTCCATATTGAGCGATATGATCAAAAACCCATCTCACCGCATCAGCCACATCGCAGTTATGCATGGGATATTGCACCCTTTCAGGGTTATCGGGTTCATAGGGAAAGGGACTTAATCGGTAATTGATACTGACAAACACATAATTTAATTCCCGAAAGAGGTTAATCTTATGAGCCAGTGCATTTGCTTTATCTCCAGCACTCCATCCGCCCCCGTGAACATAAATAACGACCGGTTTCTTCCATTCAGTGGAACTAGAATAATAGAGATCCAGACTCAAGAGGTTAGGATCAACACCCTCAATCTGTTTATAGGTCAGGGTAGCCGACAAATTCGTGGGCTTAGGAGGAGGATCCGCCCGATCACAAGCCAATAACAACAGAAGCAGTGCCGGCCAAAAAGGCCTCAACCTCTTAACTCTCTCATAAGAAAACAGCAAAAAATCCATCGCTATGTTAATTGGGAGACGTTATGTCAAATCCCGTTTATGCCATTAATCCCATTCCCCTTAGTACTCAATCCCTAACCTTGCCACTACCCCTTTATCGAAATAGTGTTTGACCTTCTTCATCTCGGTAACCAAATCGGCGATCTCATAAAAATCTTTCGTGGCATATCGCCCCGTTAGCACAATCTCCGTCTCATGAAATTTCGACGTAATGAGCTTTTTCAACTCTTCCGAATCAATCAATTTATAATAGAGCGCAATAAAGATCTCATCCAAAATAATCACATCATACTGATGGGAATTAATAATGGCCTGAACCTCTTGAAACCCTTTTTGGGCAGCAACGATATCCTCCTCTACCGGATCCTTTTCGATAAAACAGTCTCGTCCAAACTGCTTTATTGTAATATTCTCATGCCCCCTCAACGCATGGAGCTCAGCATAAGGCATCCCCTTAACAAATTGAGCGATAAAGACACGCTTACGAGCTCCTGCTGCACGTAGCGCTAACCCCAAAGCAGCGGTAGTTTTCCCCTTACCATTGCCGGTATAAATATGGATCATCCCTCTATGTTCCATGATGCATCACATGATGAAAAGCAGCACTAATTTGTGAGGTGATGGCCGAATCGTTGGCAAACTCAATGATTGACTTACATGCAACCATCGCTTCCACAAACCTTTTATCAAAGGGCAATTTTGCAACTATTTCAATATCTTCCCGGTCGCAATAGGCCTCAATCTCCGCTGATATTGCTTGATTAATATCATATTTGTTAATAATAACCTGCACTGAGAGGCTAAAGTTAGCTATTATTTGGATACTTCGTTCCAGGTCATGCAATCCCGACAGGGTCGGTTCCGTAACGACAACAACACGATCAACGCCGGTTATGGTCGAAATTGCGGGACAACCAATACCCGGAGGACCATCCATAAGGATGGTTTCAAGCTGCTTACTCCTCGCCACCTCCTTTGCCTTTTCACGCACACGATTTACAAGCTTCCCCGAGTTCTCTTCCCCGGGTCCTAAGATCCCAAAAACCATATCCCCAAAACGATATTTCCCAGTATACAAGCGACTTTGATCACTCTTAACCATACGGATCGCCCTTTGCGGACAGACTCTTTCACAAAGCCGACATCCATCGCAAAAGACCTCCTCTATCACAACCCGTTGATGCACCCATTTAATCGCATCAAACCGACAATGGGTGAAGCATACCCCACAGTTTGTACAGAGATGCTCATCAATCACCGCCGTCTGTGCTCCCACATAGACCTCTTCCGTTTCAATTTCAGGGTTAAAAAGCGTATGCATATTTGCCGCCTCAACATCACAATCCACTAAAACTGCTTTTTCACAAAGAGTTGCAAAAGCAGCACAAACACTACTCTTTCCGGTTCCTCCTTTTCCACTAATTATGGCAATTTCCATACGTTTCGCATATTGAATCAAACATAAGATCTAAACGATTTCGCAATTCAGGCATATACATTGCGGGGATAGCTGCCTTGGAGTAGTGGGTGGCAATCTCACGGGCAAAGGGAATCTCCAGAAGTAGGGGGATGTAGTTTTCCTTCAAATAGTGATAAATCTTCCGATCCCCTAGTCCTGCTCGATTAATAACCACCCCATATTTTTTCCCCATTTTTGCTAAGGTCTCAACAGACTGCACAAGATTGCTTAGTCCAAAAGGAGTAGGTTCCGTTATAAGCACTACAAAATCAGCCGATATTACGGTCTGAATAAAGGGACAAGAGGTTCCGGGAGGGGCATCAAAAATCAACACTCCATCCTCTCCGGCCTGCTTCACCCCCTCCTTAATTACTTTTACCGGCGACATGACACCCACCTCCGTTCGGGATTCAATAAAACGGTTATGGTTAAAGCTCTCATAAATATTAACAGCTCCCAGGAGCGCCTCCTTCTCCGTAATGGCACCAGATTGACAAGCCACACTGCATGCGCCACAATCATGACACAAATCATCGATCACCGTAATAATCCTGGAAGGGGGTAAAATAAAGATTGCATTATATGCACAATACTCGTAACACTTTGAGCAGTAAGTGCACCTTTCCGTATCAATCTCGGGAACCTTCTGAGTTACCTTTACGTTACCGATCAATCTCTTTTCCAGGAATGCTCCTGAATTGGGCTCCTCCGCATCACAATCCAATAAGGTGACCCTATCCATACGCTGCGATAAGGTCCAAAACAGAGAGGTGGAGAGAAAGGTTTTACCCGTCCCGCCCTTCCCACTGGCAATGGCGATCTTTATGCTATTTGTTCCCATTGATACCGCTTCCATTAACAACGACAAAACTCCCCTTTGGAACCCCCAATCGTTTAGCAATCACTTCACATTTAACCATAAGCAGAAAAAATATTCGCTCATCATTTTCATCCATAAGCCCCTCTAGATTTCCCTGTCCCTTGGAGAGGATAAGATCTGCAGAGGTATAGTGTGCTAAAAACTCGTTACCCGATTTACGAAGAATGGTAGAGGGAGCATTATATCCATTGGAGATCACCGTTGCAACCTCTGTCAAGGCTGTCGCTCCGGCATCATCCATGGTCACATCATTCAGTACGGCACCCCCCTTAACAACGTACGTTACCCTGTTGGACATATTTGTTTCAATAAAGAGTTTATCGAAAACAATCTCTCCTGCATTATCTCCAAGATACAGGATCTTAGAAGCAGAGGCGATCTTCTCCCTCAACAAAGAGGAATCATCTACAGCAAATTGAGCGTGCAAAACCCTTTGAATCACGGCATCTACATCAAAGTCATCTGCAGCGCCATAATCCATAATATTCCCAGCAATGGCCAATCGAAGTGTTAGGTCAAACGGATCAGGACTATAATGAACCGTAGGTTTCCAACGGTTTACAATAGATAAAGCCTGCTTATTGCTCTCTCTTTTCTCCTCGTAAAAGGGATCTTCAACCCCCATTAAGGCACAGAACCTAGCATTAAGTTCACGCTGTATTTCCGGTGAAGAGAGGCCTGCAGAATGCGCCGTAAACTCATTAAAATAGCGCATAAACTCTTGTTGAAGCGCCGGGCCAACACTATATTTTTTAAATAACCGCTGATAAGAACGCTCAAAACAACGAATACATTGCTGCTCTTCTCGTATTCCATCAGTGATTACAGTTGTGTTGTCCATGGTCGTGGCTACAATAGTTTGCAGATAGGGTCAAACGATCCTGTAAAAAATCTTCCACCAACTCTTTTGCTCCTTTTACGGGAGCACCCACAAAAGCATTAATATGTTGCGCATTGAAAAGCATTATCGCTTTCTGCCCCATTCCTCCGGCAATAACATCAGTTGTACCAAAACTTGCGACCCACTTAGGATACAATCCAGGGATATGTTCCGGAGGGATCTCCTCCTTTATCTCCACAATCCTTCCCTCTTTCACCTTTACTATTGAAAAATAGGCACAGTGACCAAAATGTCCACACAACTTACCATTCTCCATCGGTATTGCAATTATCTTTTCCATGTTCTTTTTTTTGTTTTTTATTGTTAAAAATTATTTATTACTATTTAAACAGGACCTTGCCGGTATCTCTTTCTACCTCCCCTTTCCCCCTCTTCCTACATTGCCAAAAGGGGACCTTCTCTACAGTACATCTTCCCCTTCTTCATCCTGTAAGTGAAACTTTTACATCAGGAGTCATTTAATAAAATCCAGGCATATGCATTACGTTTAATGGTTTAACATTGTGATAATTTCCTCAACCGTTTTAGCATGATCCTTTACCGAAATCATCTGAATAGATAAACTATCCAAGATTGATTTTATCTTCATTCCAAATTCTCCGGAAACAATTTTTGAAACCCTATGATCGGCCACAAACTTAACAGATGCCGGCCCGGCTCCATTCGTTGCATTTTTATTAGGATTGGGTAAAAATTCAGTGCTTCCCGTTTCCAAATCATAAATGGCAAAAAAAGCACAACGCCCAAATCGCGGGTCGATAGAGGATTCCAGACGGTTACCGGTTGATGTAATTGCTACTTTCATAATACGCTCTTTTGGTGATGATCTATTTCAACATTTTCCGACTCTACAGCATTACGTATACGATGACTACCACACAATGGGCACGCTGAAGGAGGGGGCATGGCATCGTTATGGTTAAAATTGCATCCACATCCTTGGCATTGAAACCAATCACTATCGTAATAGACACTTCCCCCTTCTACAATAAGCTCACGCACCTCCACAAATGCCGTTGCAACCTTCTTACGGGCAGAGGCATATATCCTCGTGAAAGTGGGGCGGGAAACCCCCATCAACTGAGAAGCCTCGTGGTGACTCATGGCCTCATAATCACATAACTTTATGGACTCCAACTCTTCCAACAACAAGATAACAGGCTCCTCATTAAGGACTCCCCCTCCCCTTGTTTGGGGGATTAACGCCTTTATGCCGGGAGGACTAAGGATCTTTCGTGCTCTTTTTCTACGTGGCGACATACCTGATAATGCCTTTTCTCCACACAAAGATAATGAACATATGTTCATTATTAACTTGAATACACAAAAAAAATCGTTAACAATCAAAAACCAACAGTAGTAAGCCTCTTGAGGCAATACTTTTCTAACAATTAAAAATCTAATAATCAAATAATTAAAAGAATATACAGTTAAAAATGAAGCATTAAAAATCAAACAAACTAAAAAGAGAAAGGTCGAAGTCATTCACCATTCGCAATTTTCAATTGCTGCTGATTGTCTTCAAAATGGTCATTTACCCTAGTAAACTCACATTTTTCAGCCTTCGCAAGCCTCGAATTCGAACGTTCTATACAGCCTCTTCTCAAAACGCTGATTTTATGGACAGACATTATTTGCAAACAGTTAAGAAAACTGTTTTATCAAAAACGAAAATAGGATAGCACGGGATAGTGATCCGCAATGTAGGGGACACCATAATCCTCCACAATGGTTTTATGGACTAACGCTTTAGCATGTTTGTAAAAGATAAAATCAATATTCTTGCGTGAAACCCCTAAGCCAAAACCGTTGAAAGAGAGGTGATCATCACTAATTTCTGCAAACTGCTGTGTATTCGGGTAACAACGTGTAATGGGTTCCAGTCGATCACACGTAATAACCATATTAAAATCACCAGTGATAAAAAGGGGCACATCGGGATCTGCAATTTCCCGGATTTTCCGCACCAATAACTCACTGGACTCCCGTTGTGACACCACGCCCATATGGTCGAAATGCGTATTAAATACATAGATCGTTTTATCCTTTTTCCGGTGATGCAGCTTTACCCAGGTCACCATTCTTATATTATTGGCATCCCAACCCCTTGAGGGAGTTTCCGGAGTTTCACTGAGCCAAAAACGCCCCTCTTCCAATAGTTCAAAGGAGTGGGCATGATAGAAAATAGCGGCATACTCTCCTTCCGTGTGTCCGTCATTACGTCCTACCCCCACGTAGCGATAGTCCGGCAGATGTTCATCTAAATAGTATACCTGGTTATTCAGCCCTTCCTGGATACCAAACACCGATGGCTGAAAGGTATTTAGCATCGCTATACAGGCCTTTTTCCTATTTTGCCATTGGTTTTCTCCATCTGCAGGATTGTCATACCGAAGATTAAACGAGAGGATACTGATATCAAAATCCCCTTGGAGACCCTCTTTTTTCACCGATTGCGGCACCAATAGGATCAAGGATAAGATAAGGAAGAATAGCCCTTTCATAACACTTTTTTATGTACATCTCACCTGCAAATATAACCATATATCCATAATGTTCAGGGCTATTGGGAGTAATACTCCGTATGAAGATGCAGCATGCCGCGTCTCCACAGTCGGTTTCATTACCCCCCTGTAACATCGTCATAACACCGCCATAGGCGCCCTTATTTCAACTCTTTAAAGCCTCAAATTCGAACGTTCTATACCAATGTTTCTCAAAACCTCAAGGTTATAAACAAACAGCAATTATTATTATCTTTGCAGTCTGATGGTTTGGCACGCAATCTATACCAAGCCCCGCTGGGAAAAGAGGGTATTACAACAGCTTGAGGAGAAGGGCATAGAGGCCTACCTTCCTCTTTACAAAACTCTGAAACAGTGGAGTGATCGCAAGAAATTAGTGGAGGAGCCCCTTTTTCGAGGCTACCTTTTCGTAAAGGTAAGCCCTAAGACCTATTACGAGGCTATTAATGTAACGGGAGCGGTACGGTATGTCTCTTTCGAAGGGAAAGCAGTAGTGGTTCCACCAACACACATCACTGCTGTCAAGCTGTACCTCAGCCAACACACCGAACAGCAAAAACAAGAGAAAGAGACACCTATTCCAGGAAGCAGTGTAGAAATCATTGCCGGGCCATTAAAGGGGATCAAAGGCACCCTGAAAAACAAGGCCAACAAACAACGCGTCTCCCTGCTGATTGAAAGCGTAGGGAAGGAGATCAGCCTTATCCTTCCCCAAAACCACATAAGAGCTATCCCATAACCCCTCTTAAACCACCTAGCTACCTCATATAGAGCCTCTAGTTAAATTTCTTCATCCACTTTTTCAACGCATCCTTATGTACGGTGAAGCCCATCATTTTAAGTTTTACATAGTCTTCGGTAAAAAAGTAGTAACCAAATTCAGGAGAATTTTCATCGATATTACGTGAGCCCGAACTGGAATCTTTTACCAAATACCAATCTTTACCCTCTTTATCCACATAATAGCCAATGAGATGCATACCATGATCGTCGGTAGTGGAGCCATTGGAGAAACGAAACTGACGAGCCGCCTCATTGATATAGGCGGAAGGGATGTCGAAAGAGGGTACAATGGCACAGTTGGTTGTGCGCAAAAAGCCTGCCTCGGAGACGTCTCCACCAATGCTCATGCTATAACCGTTGCGGATGGCTTCTTTCAGCACCTGCATAAAATCGTCCAACGGCACATTGTAGTACTCTTCAGAGTGCCACCAGTTATCGGGCACTTTGTACTCTACCTGCTGCCAGTAAGGCTCCTGCATATAGGACAAGACCTCCACATAGTCATCCATATTCAATTTCAAGTAGTCGGATAAATAGCTTTGAGGCGTATATGTCTTACCCTCTACGCTAAAGCTGGTGGGGGGCACCCCCATATAATGATTCAAAATATCTTTGATGGTCGCCAACACCTCTGCTTCGTTCCATGCATTATCCCTCTCCACGCTATGCAGATAGGCGTTCATCTCTTTGAACATTTTATCATGAGTGTGAAACTTACGTCCATGCAACAAGCCGGTATAGGCAGAAGCAGGGCATACGCCATACTCTTTCCAGATGCGTGCAACCGCATTGCCCTCTGACCCCTGACCAAACAGGGAGTGACCACGCTCCCGCACGAAACGACGCGCTTTTTCCACATACTCCCAATAAGCGGTGTACATTTCAGATAGTTTCACCCTCTTTTGGTAGAGACGATACACCTCTGATTCGTAGAAAGAGGTGGTGGAAAAATCCCAGCAGGTACCGCCATTTCCCTGCGAAATGGTAGGTTGAGCCCAAACAGAATGCTCCTCATACAACGCTATTTTGTTGGGCAAATCGTAACTACTTTGATCCATAAAGAAACGTTTATCCATCTCTTTCTTCTCCAATGCTTCATTTACCTCCCGCACATCTTTCAGGATAGAATTTTGATAATATCCGGGTTCATACGATTTGAATAGGGTTTTATCGTGCTTTTGTTGCGCAAACAAACCTCCGGTGATGGCCAATGCCATGCCTAAAAATACGGTCTTTTTCATGTTAAAAGAATTATCACTATTTTTTGGTTATTATGATCGACACAAAATGTATTGTTATACATTCGTTGCAAAAGTACATGATAATTTTCAGTGCACACAAACAAATGTAAAAGCAAGGGCTAACCGTTACTCCTCCTCTAAACCTTGGTATTATCCCGTCCCCAATGATCATCTATTGCAACCAAAACAGCATTGAGTAAACAAATGGTGGCAGCCAAGTGGGTTGCAGTAAAAAAGCGATTAAAATAACAAAAACATTTCGTAGTAAGAAAAAAAGTATTACTTTTGCCGTCCAAAACGGTGAATGTAGCTCAGTTGGTTAGAGCGCTGGATTGTGGTTCCAGAGGTCGCCGGTTCGAACCCGGTCT
>PDWI01002888.1_pt1 | contig 37824 bp, 35 predicted proteins | sample 1430891 | NCBI WGS metagenome assembly PDWI01 (sample SAMN01162508, study PRJNA174530) | Oral metagenome, whole genome shotgun sequencing project. | biome: Marine environment; feature: Marine mammal; material: Swab sample of the gingival sulcus; isolation source: swab sample of gingival sulcus... | reverse complement strand
AATGTTTTCATTTTATCTTCCGTGAAATACATAAATACGCCGCCTGCCAGAAATAGCAATCCGTCTTTTACTTCTATTTGTTTAAAATATTCGGTTTCTAAAAATGAAGAAGTGATACTTTTATGTCTGTCACTATCCTCATAGAAATTTTTCCTTAACTCGATTACATCGGGTAAATCAAGTTCGTAAAACCGTATTTTACCATTGTCAATACGACTGAAAGTGGTATCCATACCGCAACCGATATTCACGATAGTGGCTTCGGGATACTTTGCGATAAACTCTTGTACCATTTTATCGGTATGCATACAGCGTGCTACCCAGCCGTGTTGCGACATCGTTTGTGTTTTTGCAATATCTGAGAAATCATAGTCGAGTTTGCCCATAATTTCTACGGCTTTTTTATCAATAATACGAGGGTTTTTCTTTTGAGTTTCGTAAGCTCTGCCCCATAAAGGAAGTAAAAGCGTTTCCTCAATCGTTCCTTTTTTCACTTTTATTTTTTGTTCCATTTTGTTTAGTTTTTATTCGTTAATTTTTAACAGCAAAAGGCGCTAAGGTTTTTCTTTGTGTTCTTTGCGAAATCTTTGCGTGCTTTGCTGTTAGGTAAATTTTTACAAATATCTCCTTACTTTCTTTTTGTATAGTTCAAAATCTTCTCCATAAGTTTCTGAGCAAAAACGTTCTTCTGCTAAGATTGCCAAATAATTAAAGATAAGGTAAATCACTAACATTATAACGAGTATCCACGATGCCGACATGAGGACTATTGAACCGGCTATCAAGATATTAACCAAGTATATGGGATTTCTTGAAAATTTATACGCTCCTTGAGTTATTAATTTTCCCTGTGGTGCCAAAAGAAAACTGATACCTACCCAAACGGATAAGATAATTCCGATAATGTAGATACCCAAACCAATGTAAAATAAATTTGTGCCTGTTTGTAAGGGTATCCATATTCCCAAAATTAATGTTCCATAAAATGAAAGTCCATTAATTGTCGTAATCAATATTTCTTTTTTAGTGAGCCACGACCCGTCGCCGCCTCGTTTAAAACCTTCTTTACTTAATAAAAAAGCAGATACCATAGTAAATACCGTGTAAAAAAGGATCGGCAACCATGCGTTCCATAAACCGATGCTTAAATTGAAATTAAAATCCATATTTTTTTACTGTTAGAGCCTTTGCCCGATTATACATTTTTTAACCGAAAAAAACGCTGAGTTTTTCCTTACAGTTAATTTTTAATTTTCAAAAAAAATATTTTCTAACTCGCTACACCATTTTATGATGTCCTGTTTTTTATAATAATTGCCCGGTTTTATTTTTTTATTAATAAGGCAAATAAAACGCATTACCAGAGCATTAAAAAAGGATATTCTTTTAAAGTCCAAACGCCCTTTGAAAAAAGCTATTGATTGGATGTTTAGTTTATCACTTACTTTCTGCAAATTGCTAAGATAGGTGCCTACTGCATGGCTTTTCTCCCAAGACGAAAGTTTTTTGTCCTTTATTACTTGATGTTTAAAATGGCTGTCGCAATAGACTAAGGTATCCGCTTGTTTTGAATGCTTGGTTTGATAACAATCCATACAAGAAAAGAAAAATGCGATTGAATGTTTTGCCAAATCATTTTCGTATTTTTTTATGAACTTAATGACTGTCGGTGCAGGTTTTCCATACCAATTGGGTGTGCCTATAATTACAGCATCATAATTGAGATGTCGGACTTCTTGCACCTGTAAAACATCAATCGTAGCGGAAGCAATATTTCGCGCAATTATTTCAGCCATTTCTTTGGTCGAGCCCGATTCTGAAAAATATGTAATAAGAATTTTTCCCATATTATTTTTATTTGTTGTATTCAAACTTAATATTGATTACTTCTGCTTCTTTCTTGCCTGCCTGATATTTAATACGTTTATCATCAACTAATTCTTTTAAAATAACAATTGAGTTTTTATCCGTTACTAAAGTTAATTCTTTTATTTCTACGGCTCCGTTGGGGTGAACAAAGTTTTTGGGTTTGGGGTCTGCATTTTCGTAGTAAGACATTAAAAATGGCAAGCCTAAATTATTTGGAAAAAATAGTTTCCATCTAAGTTTGTTGCCTTTGGTATCGTTTCTTTTTACTTTTTTCCAATAAAAGCCTTTTTCGTTATATTTTTTTTCTAACCATTCAATTTCTTCATCAAGATTTCCTGCGTCTTTTTCTATACAAAAAGCACCGATGTTTTTATTCATTATTTTCGTATTAGACATTCTGTCAATCAAAGGCTTCCAACCAAATAATGTTAGCATTTTTTTAGTAAAATTTGAAACATATTTAGCATTAAGTAATTCGATAAACGGACCTTTGCTAAAATATATTAAAGCATTGGCATCTTTTGTATCTTGTCCGTATTCAACGTAAAAACCTTTATCTCGCCATTCTTTAACTGCTTTTTGCAGATCATCAACTCCATATATTATATGACTTGCTCGCATTTTATTTGTCAAAGTAGGCATTTCTGCTTCTACTGTTTTTTTATGTGTCGAACACGCATATATTAATAAAACAATAAAAATTAATACTATGTAACTATTCGTTTTCATTTTCTTTTTATCTTTCCATGAGCTTAACTCACATTATACTTTTGTCTTTTCAAATTTTAGATGTACAATTTTCATTGATTTTCTAAAAAACGGGAATAAACGGTACATCACACGCATAGCAAAAGGCATTTTATCTAAATGGCGATTATAAAAATGTTCATTGATAAATTTTGCTCCAATATTCCAATGCTCTATTTCTTTTCCGCTTTTAATTCCCCATTTAAAAACGGCATCGTATTTTTTAAGATCAGAATGTTTATTTGAATTTTTGACAACAAAAGGCGACATTGCTTCAAAAATTATCTCGGCATCAGAGAAATTATCTGCAATGTTTTTTAAGATAGATTTTACTTCGTCTTCGTTAAAATACATCAATAAGCCCTCAGCGATAAATAAAACAGCTTTGTTCTTGGGAATTTGCTCATTCCACAAAAAATCCAGTACTGATTTGCTTATAAAGTGAAATCTCTCGCTCTCTTGAAAAAAATTTTTTCGCAGTTCAATGGCTTCCGGCACGTCCAAGTCATACCATTGCACTTTATTATTATTTAAGCGATAATACCGAGTGTCCAAACCGCAACCCAAATTTACCACAACACAGTCGGGGTGTTTTTGCAGAAAATCATTCGTTAATTCGTCTAAAATTTCAGTACGAACAGCAACCCCTTTTTGTGAAAATATCGACACTTCGCCTTTTTCCGGTACATTTGACTGTATTTGCTCGACAATTTCAATTGATTTAGGGTCACTGATAATCCCATTTTTTGAGTTTGTTTCGTTCATTCGTGCCCTCAATGGTATCAACAAAGTTTCAGGAACATTCGAAAGATTAGTTTTTATTTTATTCATTGTTTTTTAGTTTTTAGCTTTTGGCAGGTTATACCTTTTGTTTTTTACCGCAAAGGTCGCTAAGTTCGCAAAGAAATTGTTGCGTCCTTTGCGATTTCTTAGCGTTCTTTGCGGTGAGATTATTTTTTAATTATAAGATGCACCATTCCACCCATATTCAGAATATCTGTAATTGTTAAAATAATTTTGTGCATTAGCGGAATACCTTTTTTTACGCCTTGATACATTGGTTTATATGAAATTAGTTCAAATCGCTTGTCCCAACTTTCTAATTCTTTGGCATTCGCTATACTCCAACCTCCGTCTAATGCCATACCCATTCCGCCTTTTTTCAAGACTTGTTTTTTAGCAATATTAAAACCTTTTGTTGTTAAAGCATCAAAATACACCTCACATTCGGGAAAGAAATCGGCTATTTGCTTAAAGAATGTTTTTACTTGGGTTTCAGCCAAGAACATAAATACCCCTCCTGCCAGAAATAACAATCTGTTTTTCACTTCAATTTGTTTAAAATACTCGACATCTAAACACGATGAAGCTATACTTATATGACGTTCGCTATCGGTAAAAAAATGCTTGCGTAACTCCATAACATCCGGTAAGTCAAGTTCGTAAAACATTATTTTTCCGTTATCAACTCGACTAAATGTTGTGTCCATTCCGCAACCGATATTTACAATTGTTGCTTCGGGATATTTATTTATAAACTCGTGCAAAAACTTATCGGTGTGCATACTACGCCCCACCCAACCATGTTGCGACAGGGATTGTGTTTTTGCAATATCTGAAAAATCATAGTCAAGTTTGCCCATAATTTCTACAGCTTTGTTATCAATTATACGCGGGTTCTTCTTTTGCGTTTCGAAAGCTCTGCCCCATAGCGGAAGCAATAAAGTTTCCTCCACGGTTCCTTTTTTTACTTTTATTTTTTGTTCCATTTTTGTTTGTTTTTAGCTGTTAAAATTTGATTTGTTTGTGTTTTGAAATAATAGGCAAACACGTTTAAATGGGCGAACACATTGGTACCCCTACGTTTGGAGTTTTTCTGCAACAACACAACCTATTGTAAATCTTTTTTGTATTGATTTGAATGTTTTTATTGAAAATCCATTTTTAATAATAAATTTTTTAAAAGTTTCTTCATTCCAACCGGTTTTTAAAGGGAATTTTTTTAGTGTCATAAAAACTTTCTGAATTTTGCCGAAAAAAGTTAATTTGTTCCATAAAAATGTGGGTGCAATAAGCAATCCGTTGGGTTTTAAAACTCGTTTTATTTCTTGCATTGCTTTGTCGGGTTCAGGGATAATGTGTAATATGTTTGACGCTATTACTGTGTCAAATTTATTATCATCAAAAGGTAATTCAAAAATATTTGCACACGAAAAATTGATATTTGATGCGTATTCTGATTTTTTGGCTGTTTCTATCATTTTTTCTGAATAATCTGTCGCTTCTATACTTTTTACTTGGTTTGAAATTCTTTTAGCAACAAGTCCCGTAGCTGTTCCTACTTCCAAAACTTGCATATCTTTGGTCAGTGGTTCTTCTATAAATTCATACATCAGACTGTACTGATTTCGTGTAAGAATCTTAATTACTTTGTCGTAGTTTTTTGCTTGGCTGTCCCAGAATTTTTTATGACTTTCCATTGTTTTGACACTAAATTTTAATCTCTGCTTATTCGCTTTTATCTTATTTAAAAGAACAAAAAATATCGGGCGGTTTTCTTTTTGTATTCTAAATAGGATTGCCCGTAGGTTTCGATGCAATGACGTTCTTCACTTAAAACTAACTGCCTTGTTGCTGCAATAAATATAATTGTAATAATAAAAAAGAACATGGAAGCCGAGGCAACACAAAGCCCTGCTAATCCTGCCATAAAGAAGAAATACATTGGATTTCGCGAGATTTTATACACTCCTTTTGTTACCGGCTCATCTTTCGGTGTTTTGAAATAAGCATAGAACGAAGCCGTAAATCCGGCAAGAGATATGAAATAGATTGTAAAACCGGTAACACACCACGGCGTTTTAAATTTGAAAGGTATAAATATTGAAAGCAGCACCAAAGCAAACTGCAAAATAGAACTGAACATAGCATTTTGCTTGTCTTTTTTATTATACCAAGATGTATCCATTAAACGCTTTCCTTTTTCTTTGAAGAACATTATCAACAGCATTTGAAACATAATAGGAATAAGGGTAAATATCCAAGCGTTTAGCCACCCCGCTTCTAATGTTGTGAAATAACTAAAATCTATCATTGTTGTAATATTTAATATTTTTTTACTCTCTTTCAATAAAGAACATTGTTTAGATTTTATTCAAAAAAAAACACGCTTTATTTATAAATGCGAAGTAACTTATATTTTTTTATTCTGTCAATACCTACAAATGGGGGTTTTTCAATGTTCAATAAAAAAATATAACTTTGCATCTCTTATGAAAAGGAAAATACTTCTGTACATACTATTTCCGGTTTTGCTTATATTTTTTGCGGGAGCAACGTTCTATACCCTTTACAACAAAAACGAGCAGAGAAAAGAAAAAAACACAGATTATTTTTTATCCGATTCTGCAAAGAACTTGCTACAAAGCGGAGATATAATTTTACGATACGGACACGGCTTGGTTTCGGACTATATCGTTCATAAACTGGATGAACCTTATACCCTGTCTCACTGCGGAATAATATGCAAAACCGCAGATAAAGCAGCAGTAATCCATTCCGAATCAAGTTCCTATTTTTCCGAAGAAGGTATTCAAAAGCAAAATTTAGACTCTTTTGTAAACGCATCGCACAAATATTCCGTAATTGTTGTAAGATACAAGCAGTGCAACCAAGCCGAACGGACAAAAATAAGCAATAGAGCCGTTTATTATTTAAACAAAGACATTCCTTTTGACTATGCTTTTAACCCTGACGATACAACAAAAATGTTTTGCTCCGAAATTATTTGGCACGTATTTAAAGATGCTTTTGATAAAGATATTTTCTTAAATGATAAAAAAGAAACCGACTTTATGCAATTTAGGAATTTCTATGACACCACACAATTTGAGGTAATCATAAACGAACAGCAAAAACATAGTATCTCATTTCGGTAGTTTGAAGATTTAACCCGAATTTCGAGACTTTTGCAAAAGTAAAACCAAGAATCATGCTTGTTTGCTGCGAGTGCGTTCTTTGCGATTTTCATGATTTTTGGCAAATTGCAAATTCCCTCTTGGAGAAGAGGGTGTAGGGAGATTGATTTTCCTCAAAAACATTAAACTACAGAACATCAACAGCTTATAAATTTAGTTAGATAAAATAATTCACCAAGTAATCTATTACGGCATGCTTCGACCTCAAAATAAGGCACTTTAGCTTGATAAGTCTCATTCACCATATCAAAGGATAAGCCTCATTCACCTTATCACTTAATTTTATTGTATATGCAACCCTCATGACGAAGACTTGATGACCACGAAGTAGCATCGAAGATAATAATTCGGGTTAGCGTATCATTGCAAAACAAGATGTTTTTCAATACTAAGAAAATATTCGCCAAAAACATTTGTATTTTAATAAAAATAACTACTTTTGCAGCCCGAATAAAATTTAACGAGGCTTTAAAAGTTCCGAAAAAGAATACGGGCGCCTCTTAAACAAACTAAAATACATAATAAAATGTACGCAATTGTAGAAATAGCAGGACAACAATTTAAGGTTGAGAAAGACCAAAAGATTTTTGTTCACAGATTATCGGAAAAAGAAGGAAGCAGTATTAGCTTCGACAAAGTATTACTTACCGACGACGGTAAAAAAGTAAATGTAGGAACTCCCCTTGTAGCAGGTGCAGCCGTACAAGCAAAAGTGCTTGCCCATATGCGAGGCGACAAAGTCTTGGTTTTTAAGAAAAAAAGAAGAAAAGGCTACCAAAAATTAAACGGACACCGCCAAGACCTCAGTCAAATTCAAATTGAAGGCATCAGCTTAAACGGTAAAGTTGCCGCAAAAAAGACAGAAAAAAAAGAAGTAGAGAAGAAAGTTGAAACAAAAGCAAGTACTCCAAAGCCAAAAGCAAGTACATCGAAAGCAAAAGCCGATAACCTAACAAAAGTAGAAGGTATTGGTCCTAAAATTTCCGAAATATTAATAAATGTCGGCATCGATACATTTAAAAAATTATCAGAGACCAAAGCCGAAAAAATTTCTGAAATATTAATCGAGGCAGGCGGAAACTCTTACAATCGATTTGATCCCACAACTTGGCCCGAACAAGCAGCATTGGCAGCAGCCGGCAAATGGGACGAATTAAAAGAGTGGCAAGACAAGCTTAACGGCGGGAAAATATAACTGTAAATCATTAAAATAAAATATCATGGCACATAAGAAAGGAATGGGTAGTTCCCGAAACGGACGAGATTCAGAAAGCAAAAGACTGGGCGTTAAATTATACGGAGGTCAAAAAGCCATTGCCGGAAATATCATCGTAAGACAAAGAGGAACAAGACATTATCCCGGAAACAATGTTGGAATGGGCAAAGACCATACTTTATTTGCATTAACAGACGGTGTTGTTGAGTTTCGAAAAAAACGAAACAACAAATCCTTTGTTTCTATTATTCCGGAAGAATAAATCTCAACCCGAATTAATTATAAGAAAATATAATCCCCGTTGTTTCATTTTGTGCGATAACGGGTTTTTTACTTATATTTCCATATATACCCGAAAAAAATTAACATATCTAAAAAATTGCCCCCTTATGCTCACACTAAATCAAATACGCAATAATCCCGAAGAGATTATAAAAAAACTTGCCGTCAGAAACAAAGACTTTAAAGAACTTATTTATGAAGCAATCAAAACCGATGACGAAAGAAAACGTTTAAAAGGCGAATCGGATGCGGTTCTTGCCGAATCAAATAAGTTGGCAAAAAGCATAGGGCAACTTTTTCGAGAAGGGAAACAAAAAGAAGCCGAAGACGCAAAAAATAAGGCAGCCGCACTTAAAGAAAGTGTAAAAGATTTATCCGCAGCACTTAGTTCTGCAGAAGAAAAGCTGCAAAACATTCTTTCGGAAATACCGAATATCCCGCATGTTTCGGTTCCCGCAGGCAAAAGCGATGCCGACAATCAAGAAATAAGAACAGGCGGGACAATGCCTGAACTTGCCGAGAAAAAAGCACACTGGGAACTTGCCGAAAAATATGACATTATTGATTTTGAACTTGGCAACAAAATCACGGGAGCCGGCTTTCCCGTTTACAAAGGTAAAGGAGCCAAATTACAGCGTGCATTGATTTCATTCTTTTTGGAGGAAGCCGAAAAAGCCGGTTTCACGGAAATAATGCCGCCCTTAGTAATCAACGAAGACTCCGGCTTTGGAACCGGGCAACTTCCCGACAAAGAAGGGCAAATGTATCAAATTACCGAAGACAAATTATTTTTGATACCTACGGCTGAGGTCCCGGTTACAAACTTATATCGCAATGTTATTTTAAAAGATACCGACTTTCCCATAAAGCTGACTGCATATTCTTCTTGTTTCAGAAGAGAAGCCGGTTCATACGGCAAAGACGTGAGAGGCTTGAACCGTTTACATCAATTTGACAAAGTGGAAATCGTTGAAGTACAAGATCCGGAGAAATCTTATGAGACCTTAGACGAAATGGTTAGTTATGTGGAGCAGTTGGTGCAAAAACTCGAACTCCCATATAGAATTGTACGGCTCTGCGGCGGCGATTTGGGTTTCACTTCAGCCTTAACCTATGATTTTGAAGTATATTCGGCAGGGCAAGATAAATGGCTGGAAGTCAGCTCTGTTTCAAATTTTGAGAGTTTTCAGGCAAACCGATTAAAACTGCGCTTTAAAAAAGAGGGCGAAAAACAAACACAGTTGGCACATACGCTTAACGGCAGCGCATTGGCATTGCCGCGCATCGTTTCTGCTCTTCTGGAAAACAACTACTCGAAAGAAGGCATAAAAATCCCGAAAGTCTTGCATAAATATTTAAACTTTACGGAAATTAAATAATGTCTGCAAAATTAGCCTGTTTTCTTCAGAGACGAATTAACCCGATTTTAGCCCAAATTTTATAAAAATCAATCTTCCTGCTCCCCCTTTTCTCCAAAGGGGAATTTAGCTTTTTGGCTCTTTGTTTAATTGGCTTTGGGCAATAAAATAAGGTAACAAGGTTAACTTTCTTTGCTGTTTGTTTTTCTATTAAGGTTTGAACCGAAAATAAGGTGTTTTTAGGCTGCTAATATAAAGATTCAATCCCCCTGCGCCCTCTTCCAAGAGGAAATTGCTATTTGCCGAAGCAATGAAATAACAAAGAACGCGAATCAAACAAGCAAGCGGATTAAATTCTAAGCAAAAAAAAAGCCTCAATAAAATTGAGGCTTTTTTAATATTATTAACTTCTAAAACTCCCATAAATCATGCTCAAAATTAAAAATTTCATTTTTAATTTTCTCAGACTCAAGCAATACATCAAGTCCTGTTGCATATTCTTCAATCCTCCTGTTGTTATATACATTTGAAGTTTTGAATATATATCCCTCAAACATTCTTTTTATGAAATAATCATCAAAAGTAATTTCTTGAGATTGATTTTTAGGATTATAAATAGGTTGGCTTGCAAAAATATTTCGTGCTTCCGGGAATAATACCCAGAATAATAATTTTGCTCTGGCATCTTCACGATCTAAATCATCATCTCTATAATAAATACGAATAGGACATATACCAATAATACGGGCTTCCATCACAGAGCGTTGTTTATCAAAAAACCAACGTTCTTTAATCAATATCTCCTTAACTTCGCTATTATTTGCCGGTTTCTTGGTTATCAAAGGTATGGTTTCTCCTGTTTCAGGGTCAACATCATAAGTAGTATCAATACCGGCGCCAAACCGCTCTTCTATTTCATTTAATGTGTATTGAGTTAAAAAATCATCCGTAGCATACGGCGTTAAACTTTTATTCTTAATCCCCCACATCATTAATTGAATAAGACTTTTCCGGTCTTCCATTTCTTCTGTCGGATAGTATAAAGAAAGATTTCGTTTTTCAGTTAAGTTTACCCTTCTCCACAGTACTTTCGACCATATTACATCAGCTTCTCTGACATATTGAAACGGAACGGGTTTTCTTTTGGCTGTAATGTGTTTTGTATAAACACCTTCAACACTTTGTGCTTCTGTTTTTGTGAAAACGCCGGAGATTAAAAATATTCCGATGAATAAAAACAATAACTTTTTCATATCAACTAATTTTGTGAGAGAACTAACTCTCGTTTTTAATTTAACACCTATACATATAACGTATAAGTTGATTTTTTAGTACTTTATCTAAGTTTCAATACTAAATCATTAATTTTTCTCTCGCGCTTATCCGGTCCTATAGATCTAACTTCCTCAATAATTACACGAGAATTTCTTTTCGATTTTTTTATAATATTTTTTTGTTGAGGCGTAAAGTTTCTGGATGATGATTTTGCACTTTCATCGAAACCTCCGATATTACAAGTAACAATAAACTGTGTAATTTTGTAACTCAACTCAAAATCAAAATTCTCCATGGTAGCATTAATTCCTCTTAGAGCCAACAAAGTTGATTTAGGACAAATACCACCTTTATAATAAGGAGTACCTTTTGCACCAATTGTAGTTATCGGATCGGGTAAGGTTTTAACACGGAACTCTTTTGAGCCTAAAGCTCTGCCATTAGCAGAAACCGTAACTCTGGTTTTTCCGGGTTTTTTAACACGGACAACAAATTTAGAGTTTCCTTTAGGTATCATAGAACCACCGGCAACACTGGCTTTTACTTGATTGGCAGGCGTACCCGCAGCCGTAACCGTAACCGGGTTATCAACACCAATATAGAACACATTCATTTTGTCCGGCGAAACACTTACACTGGGAATAGCTACTTGATATTCCGTTGAGAACGGAATAGAGTCTTTTTCGGTTGTTCCGGGTCTGTTTACGACAATATTTCCTTTAAGCGTATAAACACCGGGTGCACTTGTTCGCACAGAAAATATACCTCTTTTTTGATTATCAAAAGAGTCTATTTTCTTTCCGTTATCAAGCACAATTTCCGGAGTTTGCGTAGTGTCTGATGCACCCACAAATATCTGTGCGGAATATGTTTCACCCGAAAGCACATAACCTTTCTCCGTTTTTACAATTCCGTTCAAATTTGTAAATTTATACGATTTAGCATCAACTTGTGCTAAGAGCGTATTAATTGCATCAGATTCTGTATTTAAGATATCTGTTTTAAATTTAGTCAACATAGTAATAGCAGCAACCAAAGGCAGTTGGTCAAAATTAGCTCGTTGCCAAGATTTCTTTTCGCCGTCTTCTCCTTTGATATCCGCCGTACTTAAGTTTTCTTTCATGCTCCTAATAATAGCTTCGGCAGAAGGCACATCCACTAACTGAGCTTCAACATTTTTAATAAACTCTTCTATTTTTTCTTTTAAAATGGTTGCCTTATTTTTACCTTGACCTTCCAACATTATTCTGGTAGGTGTTTCTTTATCTTTTTTATTTTGAATAGTAATTGTTCCTTCTTTAAGAAACTTTTCATAATCTTCTTTCGCACCTTCCAAAATTTCTTTTTGTAAAGCATTTATTTCGGAAATCATAGATTTACTATAAGATTCCACTTTTTCGGCTTTTTCTTTCCAAGGTCCTACTTTGGTCTTATTTGCTTCATATTTGCTGGCAAATGCAGCATATACTTCATCATTTTTACTTTTGATGCCTTCTTCTGTTTTATGTAAACTGTCGTTCACCAAGACAAACGCATTCAATATCTCTGCTGACACGTTCATTGCGAGCAATGCTGTCAGGATAAGATACATCATGTTAATCATCTTCTGCCTAGGTGATAATTTTCCATGTCCCATAATCTGTTATGTTTTGGATTAAAAAATCTAATTAATTAAATATATCAAACAAGCACTTAGGCTGTTTTGATATTCATTGCACTAAGCATATTTCCATAAACAGTATTAAGAGCCTCCAGTCTTTGTCCTAATTTTGTGATTTCTTCGTTATATTTTTTAGAATGTACCACAGAACCTTGCAGATCAGACATCATTTGGTCTAAGTCGGTTTCATTTAATTGTAGTTCAAAAATAGCATTTAATGCAGATAAATTTTTATTCAAACTGTTAATATGGGTATTGTATTCAGAGTTACCTTCTTTTAAAGAAGAGAAATCTAAATCCATTGAACCGGTCAGTTTTTGATAAGCCTCGGCAAATTCATCTCCGCCTTTTGCTACTTTTTGAGAAGCGCCGTTAAAAGCATCTGATAAACTTTCAGCAGAATAAGTAACTGCTTCCGATGATTTATTATATGTATCAGCAAGCGAAGATACTGCAGATGCGGCAGATTTCATATTGTCGGCAAACTCTGTTGTCGCAACGCCTGCATCAGCAACATCGCCTAATTGCGATACTTGGGTATTTAATTTTTCAATACCTGTTCCAAATTTCTCGAATAAGTTGGTGTCTCCCGCCTTATCGATCATATTGTTAAATTTTACCATTGCTTCTGTATTTACAGAAGATACAGATTGATTTTCAACGGGCACATCAATAGCTCCGTCTAAACCTGCTAATTGGGGATAAACTAATGTCCAATCCAATTCTTCGTGAAGCGGTTCAAAAGCAGAGAAAAAGAAAATGATTGCTTCTGTTACCAAACCTACGGTAAGCATTGCGTTTGCACCTTTCCAGTGGGTTAGTTTAAATAAAGCTCCAATCAAAACAATTGATGCTCCCCATCCGTATAAGTACTTCATAAACACTTTAAACTTGTGACTTTCTGTGAAATTAGCCATAACATAAAAATTTTAGAATTAATAATTATTGATTTAATAAATTTCGGTTAAAATTAAATATTATTCAATTTAAAACAAAATTTATTCCACTAAAAATTGATTTTTTATTTTTAACGATATATTAATAAGGTATCCACAGTTATGCAAATACCTTATTAATATATCATTATATTTTCCGAGAAAAAATTATATTAGAAGTTGTTTGCATCCCAAGTGTACTCATCATTCCCCATATAAGAGCGTACACATCGAAAACCGATATATGATTTTGCGGTATCTTGATATTCGTATGAACGATTTCCTACTTGCAAATAAAACTCAACATCTTTCCATGATCCGCCTCGGATAACTTTACGTTTTAAAGCCGGCGGGTCTTCCGCTTTAGCATTATACTGATAATCCGGGTTTAAATCATGCGTATAAGAGTATGCCGATTCATCATAAGCACTGCTGGTCCATTCTGCCACATTTCCGGCCATATCGTATAAGTGATACTCATTAGGAGCAAATTTTTTAACTTCTAATGTACGATTTGCACCATCATCACCGTAACGACCTCTTAAAGGTTTAAAGTTTGCGATAAAACATCCGTGTACGTTACGTGTATAAAGTCCGCCCCAAGGATACATTGATAAATCTAAACCGCCTCTTGCCGCATATTCCCATTCGGCTTCCGTTGGCAAGCGATAGTCTTGGTATACAGGCTCTCCTTGCGATTTTTGATAATTTCGCATCAAGTCTGTTCTCCAAATACAAAAAGCATTTGCTTGTTTCCATGTTACACCGACAACGGGATAGTCATTGTAGGCACTATGCCAGAAATATCTTCTTGCAAAAGGTTCATTGTAGGAATAAGTATAATCTCTCATCCAAACTAAGGTATCGGGATACACATTAATTTTACCGTGCATTATGAATGAAGAACGGTCTTTTACGGGAACCAATTCTCCTTTTTCATTTACAACTTTGCCTTTATATTCGCCACCGGTAAAATCTTCATTATATATATACATATTCGATTTTTTCGCAGCTTGTTTTAAATCAACCCACTCATAGCTGAAAATAAGCTTTCTTGAGTCAATTTCTCTTTGTTTATAAAATCGCTCATGTACCGGCAAATACATCTCATTAAGGGCTATTTGAAAATCTTCATCGGCTTTGTTCCATTCTACCTCTTTTTCCCAATTAAGCAGACAAGTTTCCGGATCTTCATGATCATAATCAGGATCAATTGCCATCACTTTTTCTTCGTCGATTTCTTTTTTGTATTCTTCAAAATCTGCCGCAACTAACAAGCGTCTTGCAATTGAATCTCGAACCCAATATACAAATTGTTTGTATTCGCTGTTGGTGATTTCGGTTTCGTCCATCCAGAAAGGATCTATTGAAACTGTTTTTGTTTGTTGAATATTTGCATAGGTTATGTCTTGGTCGTTTAAACCCATATTAAAACTGCCCGGCGGAACAAAAACCATTCCGAAAGGGTCGGGTTCATACCAGTCTTCTTTCTCTCCTACACCTACTAATTCTCCCTGTGCTCCTTTACTGCCACAACTTCCAAGTGTAAATGCAACTAAAATAAATGATAAAAAAATCAAATTTCTCATGATACCTGTTTATTTAAATTATGTTTTTTTCTATAAATATAGTATACTTTTGTATTTGTAATCTGTATTTCCTCTTCCTAAATCAAAACAATAAGCGACAAAAATTTCATGGCTTCCTTTACTCACTTTCATTATTCTTGTCAATGAAATTTCATAAGCATATCCGACTTTTAGACCGTTCATTAAACGAATGCCAAGCATCGGAATGATAGCTTCTTTATTTCTGTATGAAACGCCGACATAGAATTTTTTATTGTATAAAGCTCTTAAATTTGCACTATATTGAAATTTCGTTCCGTCAAACTTTACAAAAACAGAAGGTTGCATCTCAATAGGGCTGTTTATCAACCTAAAATTATAACCTACTGTTCCGAAATAATGAGTACGCAAAAATGATGCCGTGTTCAAATTCGGGTATTTAACAGCGGGATTATTAATATGAGATACAGAAATTCCTGCATAAAATCGCTCACCCAATTTATAAAAGACTCCTAAGCCGAAATCGGCAACGAGTTTCCGAACTTGCCCTTGGGGCAATAAATCGTCATCCGCAGTTTCAGGCGGGACCCACTGAGCGTTTAAATCTTTATTGATAACTCCTCCATTAATGCCAATTCCCAGTAAACCCAGACCTACTTTTTTATGAAAAGCGAAAGACAATTTTGCTTGAAAGTCTTTTTCAAATTCAAATCTGTCGTCAACTATTGATAGACCTACTCCTCCTCTATATCCGAAAACTTTTATTCCGGAATGTACTCCTGCCAAAGTTGTTGCAGGTGCACCATCAAAACCGACCCACTGTTGCCTGCTCATGGCATACGCACATATTCCGCTTCCCATGCCTGCAAATGCCGGGTTTGTATATAAGTGATTATCGGCATTATGCGCAAATTGCGGGTCTTGCTGAGAAAACATCTCTACTGATAATAATGAAACTATAATATACAGATATATTTTCTTCATGCTAAACACAAAATAAATAAAAATTTTTCAATTAAACTCATTTTTTTGACGAAAATTATATAATTAATATATTTTAAATTTAAGTATTTCAAATAAAATCACTGAAAATTAATATATTAAACAAAAAAATAAGTCTTATTCATTAATTTAATTTTTCAAAAAATTTCCACCAACGGTTTGGAATTTGATTATTTCCGGCTTTCAAATAGTCGTCATGGGAACAAGAAAGCAGGTATATTTTTTTTTCATTTTTTGCTCGATAAGGAACTTCTACCCACCATCGCCCGGTTTTAGGACTATTATAAAAAACCAATTTTTCAGGTATATCTTTTATACTTACATAGTACTGCTTATATTTTTTTATGACATCTGCATCTTTCTCATTTTTACGTTTATAGAAAGCTTCTACATAATGCCAGATAATTTGCGCCCCAAGCGCTGCGGTTCTATTATCCGAGTCATAGTCGGGATTAATATCAAACAAACCAAAAGCAGAGACATTATCGCTTAATCCGGCATATTTCGCCAATTGGCATATTTCTTCGCCGTAAAAGCCGTGCACAACTTTATTTTTTATTCCGGGAGCATCGGACATTTTTACACTGCCTATATTTACAGCCATGAAATCGGCATCTCTTATATAAGGTTCATTTCCGAACAAATCGGTTCGCGCAATACCCAGCCTTACTGCGTCGAAACGGTTCTTAACATAGCTGATATCTTCGGGAGAATTATAATAGGTCTGATAGCCGATATTCGTATATGAAAATAATTTTTTATTTTTATCGGACAGGTGCGACAAATAGTTTTCGGGGCTTATTAAATCCGGTTCGTCTCCTAAGTCTAATACTGAATCGACCACGCATAAATTAAACCTTTTTTGCCCTTTCTCATAACTTTTGCATATGGGGACGATTAAATCTTTACTGCCTCCCAAAATTATAACGGCAGTTTCTTTTTTCAAACACTCATATACGACCTCTGCCAGTGCCGAATAGCTGTCTTTAATCGTATTTCCGGATTTTAAGTTCCCACAATCTACAATTTTATTTTTTGAAGGTTTGTAGAGTTTATACAATTCTTTTCTTATTTCGTCCGGTGCCTCGGCACAACCTTTATTTTTGGAGCATCTTTCTTCCGGCACACCGATTATTGCAATATCGGCTGTTTCTATATTATCAGTCCCTTGCAAGATTACGGAAAATAATAAATCTTCTTTATTATGCACCAAAGGCAATTCTACGCTACTCTTATCAAAAGGCTCAAAAAAGTCTTTAAAATCAAATGCAGACATCTATTTTTTCGATTTTGAAGATTTATTTTTTTTATTTTTTCCCTTACTGCCTAATTCTTTTTCCGCAATTTTAAGACACTCCTCGAATGAAAGTTCTTCGGGTTTTACTTTTTGAGAAAGCCGGATATACTTTTTATTATAATAAATACAAGGCTTACCCCAACGGTCTTTAATCACTTTTAAAGAATCGTCTTCTTTAAATTCCTTGATTAAGCGTTTTCTGTCGTTTTCTCTTTTTTCAAGGATTAATTCTTCGGCACGCTCGATAGATATGGTTAAAGGGTCGTCTGTTTTCTTTAAAGAAAAGAATTTAGAGTTATGCCGGATATAAGGACCAAAACGCCCTACGGCAGCAACAACTTTTTTGTCTTCAAACATACCGACATCTCGCGGAAGTTTAAATAATTCAAGCGCCTGCTCCAAGGTAAGGGTATCAATGGACATTCCTTTTAGAAGTCCCGCATATTTCGGTTTTTCTTTATCGTCAGATTCACCCAATTGAGCCACGGCGCCGTATCGGGCAAACCGGACATAAACATTTTTTCCGCTTACGGGGTCTTTACCCAACAGTCTTCCGTTTCCGGAATTTTTTATCAATTCAAGCGCCTCTTCAAGCGTAATCGTCTCTAAATGTTGTTCTTTTCGCAAACTTGCAAATACGGGTTTTGTATCCTCATCTTGTGTTCCGACTTGCACAACTGGACCGAATTTCCCCAGTCTTACGGATACTTGTTTTCCGGTTTCGGGATCTTTGCCCAAAACTCTTTCTCCGGAATCCCTGTCGGCATGTTCAATGGTATCTTCTATTTTTTTATGAAATCCTTTATAAAAATCTTCAATCATTTCATTCCACACCATGTTGCCGTCTGCAATTTCATCAAACTGCTTTTCAACATCTGCCGTAAAGTTATAATCAATAATATCTTTAAAATTATTCGCTAAGAAATCCGTAACAACCATGGCAATATCGGTTGGAAACAGCTTATTTTTCTCGGCTCCGAATATTTTCTTTTCGGTTTTTTTTGCAATTTTTCCGTTTTTGTAAAGGATATGCAAAACATCTTTTTCCGCACCGGGACGGCTTTCTTTAACCATATAGCCTCTGTTTTCTATGGTTGAAATTGTAGGAGCATAGGTTGAGGGACGACCTATCCCTTTTTCTTCAAGCTGTTTTACCAATGCAGCCTCCGAGTATCGCGGAGCTTGTTTGCTGAATTGCTCTACCGCCTCTAGAACTTCGGCATTTAAAATATCTTGCTTGCTTAACGGAGGCAATAAAGTATCTTCGTTTTTTTCTTTGTATAAAGCCAAGAAGCCGGGAAATTTTAAGACTTCTCCGGATTTTGTAAATGTATAATCGGTATTTTTAATTTTAACCGAAATATTGGTTCGTTCGAAAACAGCATCAGCCATTTGCGAAGCAATGGTTCTTTTTCTGATTAAATCATACAAGCGTTCCTCATCGGCTGTTCCGCGAACAGTTTTGTTTGCAATATAGGTGGGTCGAATAGCCTCATGCGCTTCTTGTGCATTTTTAGACTTTGTTTTAAACACTCTGCGTTTGTAATACTCTTTTCCGAATTCTTTAAGTACGGTTTCTTTTGTCGTATTCAAGGCTAAATCGGATAAATTTAGCGAGTCTGTTCTCATATAAGTAATGTGCCCGGCTTCATACAATCGTTGAGCAATTCTCATTGTTTTGCCTACCGGATAGCCAAAGCGTCTTCCGGCTTCTTGCTGCAAAGAGGATGTTGTAAAAGGCGCAGCCGGAGAACGTTTGCCCGGCTTCGTTTCGATGTCCGACACATAATATTCGGGCGTATTCAAGCTTTCAAAAAAACGAACGACCTCCTCTTCGCTTTTAAATTTATTCGTCAATTCTGCCGTAAAAGATTCTTTTTTATCCGGCGTAAAAAATTTTGCCGACACCTTATAATATATATCCTCTTTAAAAGCATTAATTTCTCGTTCTCGTTCAACCAACAAACGCACCGCCACCGATTGTACGCGACCGGCAGAAAGTTTTGATTGCACTTTTTTCCACAATACCGAAGACAGTTCAAAGCCGACCAAACGGTCTAAGATTCTTCGTGCTTGTTGCGCATTGACCAAGTCGTAATTTATTTTACCCGGATTATCGACGGCTTTATTAATGGCGTCTTTTGTGATTTCATTAAAAACAATACGTTTTGTATCCTTATTTTTTAAATTTAAGACTTCAAATAAATGCCATGCAATGGCTTCTCCCTCACGGTCTTCATCGGAAGCTAAAAGAACACAATCGGCAGATTTAACCTCTTTCTTCAAATCGGCAATTACTTTCTTTTTGTCTGCCAGAACAACATATTCGGGTTTATAATTATTTTGTACATCTATTCCGAAATTCTTTTTTGCTAAATCACGAATATGTCCGAAACTCGACTTTACTTTATATTCTTTTCCGAGAAATTTCTCTATTGTTTTGGCTTTTGCCGGCGACTCGACAATTACAAGGTTTTTACCCATAACTAAATTCTAAGTATATTTTTTAAAGTGCAAAATAAAATAAATAAAAAAGGAACGTCAAATTTTTGTTTCATATATTTTTAAAATATAGCCGAAAATATCGCAAAAAACTCTTTTTTTGAAGATTTTTAAAGAATAAATCCCGTTTTTTATTATTTATATTATTTTTACATCTTAAAATTTCTGAAGAATAGTCTGTATGGAAAAGAAAACAAAGCGATTTTTAACTGTTTTTTGGCTGATTATTTTATTACCGATACTATCTATAACAGTCATTTTCGTTCTTATTAATATGTCGGTTTTCGGACGCTTGCCCGGATTTGAAGAACTCGAAAATCCAAAAACAAATTTAGCAACAGAGCTGTATTCGTCCGACCAAGTTCTTTTGGGAAAATATTTTAAAGAAAACCGCACCATTGTAGATTTCAAAGATGTATCGCCCAATGTTTTAAGTGCATTGGTTGCAACGGAAGACATTCGTTTTTATGACCACTCCGGCATTGACCCCATAGCTTTATTACGTGTAATAAAAGGGGTTGTTTCAATGGATTTGTCAGGTGGCGGGAGTACCATTTCGCAGCAACTTGCAAAAAATTTATATAAAATGCGTCTTGATTCCTCCGAGTATCAAACCGGACTTCACGGAAAAGCAAACTTAGTCATAACCAAGTTTAAAGAATGGGTTACGGCTGTTCGCTTGGAACGCAATTACACAAAGCAAGAAATTATAGCCATGTATTTAACAACGGTTGATTTCGGCAGTAATGCTTTCGGCATAAAATCTGCCGCCAGAACTTTTTTTAATACAAGCCCCGACTCTTTATCTCTTGAACAAGCTGCGGTACTAATCGGCATTTTAAAAGCGCCGACTTATTACAGCCCGAAGCTGAACCCGAAAAATTCACTAAAACGAAGAAATACGGTTCTCAGGCAAATAGAGAAATATCAGGATAAATTGCAAGAACTGCACGGCTACAAGCCGATGCCTAAGGCATACTATGATTCGATACGTGCTCTGCCCATTGAACTTAGTTACAGTGTTCAATCACACACCAAAGGTATTGCCCGACATTTTCGTGAATATATCCGCTTGTTAATGTATAAGAAAAAACCGATTGCACCAAAGAAGCCCAAAAAACCTAAAAACGTAACATGGCGCGATGCAAAATATAAAAAATACAAAAGGGATCTTGCTTTATGGGAAGTGCAATATCAAAAATTTTATGAAGATTCTATTGAGTGGGTTACAAATGATTTATACGGATGGTGCACCAAAAATAAAAAGCCTAACGGACAAAATTACGATATTTATGCAGACGGCTTAAAAATATACAGCACGATTAATTATCAAATGCAAACGTATGCCGAAGAAGCTGTGCGCGAACACATGAGCGGCTATTTGCAACCCTTGTTTTTCAAAAAACAAAAAGGCAGAAAAAAAGCACCCTTTTCATGGCGTTTAACGAACAAGCAAATTGCTCGAATTTTAAAAACCGCAATGCAAAGAAGCAGCCGATACAGGCATTTAAAATATGAGATGAAAAAAGACACGGCATATATTGAAAAAGTATTTAATACTCCTGTTAAAATGCGTGTTTTTTCTTGGAAAGGAAGTATTGATACCGTGATGACACCGATGGATTCCATAAAGTATTATAAATTTTTCTTGCATGCAGGAATGATGTCTATGGAACCGCAAACGGGTTATGTCAGAGCCTATGTCGGCGATATTGATTATAATTTTTTCAGATTTGATAATGTGTCTTTGTCAAAAAGGCAAGTGGGTTCAACATTTAAGCCTTTTGTGTATTCTATTGCAATGGAGGACAAGATATCCCCCTGTCACAAAATACCCAATGTGCCTATAACCATTGACCTGCCGGAAGGGCAACAACCCCCGACCTGGACACCGACTTTCTCTACCAGCAAAAAAGACGGTGAAATGATTTCCTTAAAGTACGGTTTAGCACATTCATTAAACCAAGTATCTGCTTGGATTATGAAAAAATACGGTCCGCTGAAAATACGGGAAATAGCTTATAAAATCGGGATAAAAAGTCGTGTGCCCGCAGTTCCCTCACTTTGTGTAGGAGCTGCCGAAGTTCGATTATCCGAGATGGTTTCCGCTTATACCACTTTTGCCAATGAGGGCATACACTCCGAGGCAATCTTCGTTACACGAATTGAAGACAAAAACGGAAATGTAATTGCCCGCTTTAAACCCAAACACAAGGAAGCCTTAAACCAAAACACGACCTACAGAATGATTGATTTGATGAAAGCGGTTGTTAATATGGGAACAAGTGTGCGACTGCGCTATAAATACGGCTTTACCAATGAAATTGCCGGTAAAACCGGAACCACAAACGACAATTCCGACGGGTGGTTTATCGGGTTTGTTCCTAATTTAGTTACCGGCGTTTGGGTAGGCGGCGAGGAACGCAGTATTCGTTTTGCAAGTACCGAAAACGGACAAGGTGCATCTATGGCACTGCCTATTTGGGCTTTATATATGCAAAAATGCTATAAAAACGAAAAACTGGGCATCTCAAAAGAGCCTTTTAAAAAACCGGACTTGTACGACGGCGTTGAATTAAACTGTGAAGTATATGATGAAATGCGTACGGGCGGAAACAGCCAATACAACAACCAATATCAGGATTATTAAAAAAATAGAGAGTAAAAAGCAACTAACTTTTGATTAATCCTCGTTGTGAGTTTTTTATGAAATTAACGATTTCTTCTTTTTCCGGGCTGTTTTCAACGGTAGCAATAACTTTTTCCAGAGCATCTTTATAGTTCAGCCCGGAACTGAAAACGATACGATAGATGTCTTGGATATGCCTGATTTTTTCGTTCGAGAAATTGCGTCTTCTCAAACCGATTGAATTTACTCCGACAAAAGAAGCCGGTTCTCTCGCAGCTTTAGCATAAGGGGGTATGTCTTTTCCCAAGAGCAAGCCTCCTTGTGTCATTACATGTTTGCCTATTCTGGTAAATTGATGCACCAAAGTGCCGCCTCCCAGAATTGCAAAGTCATCAACCTCTACTTCTCCCGCCAATTGAACGCCATTTGCAAGAATGATATTATCGCCTAAAATGCAATCATGTGCAACATGAGAATAAGCCATTAACAAACAGTTTTTTCCCACAACGGTCTTTTCTTTTGCATGCGTTCCTTTATTTACGGTTACAGCTTCTCGAACAACCGTGCCGTCTCCTATATAAGCCAAGGTTTCCTCGCCCTTGTATTTCAAATCTTGAGGAATTGCGGAAATAACTGCTCCGGGGAAAATTTTCACATTATTTCCAATTCTTGCTCCGTCAAAAATTACGGCATTTGAATGCACATGTGTATTTTCGCCTATTTCAACATTTCCAGATATAGAAACAAAAGGCTCAATAACAGCACTGTCGGCAATTTTTGCTTGGGGGCTTACATGGGCTAAGGGACTAATCATAATTTATTTACTATTATTATTTTATTTTGAAGAAAACAACAAATTTTATTTTTTATTGTGCTTCAAGTATTTTTTTTCTCAATAATTTTACAAATTCCGTATTGGCAAAATGTCCCGGTTTTACGGCTTTAATTTTTCCTTTCAAACGCACTCCGGACAATGCGAGGTCTCCGATAAGGTCTAAGAGCTTGTGCCTTGCCGGCTCATTCTCAAAAGTCATATCTTCTTCATTCAAAACACCTCTGCCGTGATATTTTTGATGCTTTTTATGAAATAAATCCGCTATTCGGTCAAATTCTTTTTGAGAAAATTCTTTTTCGACAATAACTAAGGCATTCGACAAATCACCGCCTTTAATTTGGTTATTTTTCAATAACAGTTCAAGTTCTTTCATAAATACAAATGTTTTGCAGGGAGCAATTTCACTTGCATAATCAACACTTGCATCAAAACAGGCTTTTTGTTTTCCCAAAACAGTTGACCGATAATCTATTTCCACTTCAAGGCTTAACTCATCAGCCGGGCAGGCAATGACAGAGGTTCCCGTTTCTTTATTCTCAAAAACGATTTCGTCTTTTATATAAAAATATTTTCGTTCGGCATTTTGCTCCTTAATTCCGGCTTTAAGCAAAGCATCTATATAATATTTGGCACTTCCGTCTAAAATCGGGGTTTCCGGTCCGTTTATTTCAATAATTATATTATCAATATCAAGCCCCGAGACAGCAGATAAAACATGCTCTACGGTTGCAACACTTGCTCCATTTTCAAGCAAAACAGTACTTCGTGATGTTTCGACCACATTTTCAGACAATGCTCGTATCTCGGGCGCACCCTCCATATCGACCCGTTTAAAAATATACCCGGCATTTTCTTTTGCGGGTTTAAAGGTAATAACAACCTCTTTGCCCGTATGCAAGCCAATTCCGCGAAGTGTTACATCATTTAATATTGTTTTTTGCTTATCAATCATTTAGCATTTTTTGAGTTATAAATTTTGAATTTTTCGATACATTTCGGGCAGTTTTTGCAAAACCGAAGCTGTTCGATACCATTCCCTGTAAGGAACTACAGGTGAACCTTGAACAACAGAGTTGTCCGGAAGATTTTTGTGTACGCCCGATTGAGCGCCTATCTTCACATTATCGCCAATAGTCAAGTGCCCGGCAAAACCGACTTGTCCGCCAATCATACAATTTTTGCCTATTTTTGTTGAACCGGAAATGCCGGTTTGCGAAGCAATAACAGTATTCTCCCCTACTTCAACATTATGTGCAATTTGAATTAAATTATCCAATTTAACGCCTTTTCGAATTATTGTTGAGCCGAAAGTTGCTTTATCTACCGTAGTATTTGCCCCTATTTCAACATTATCTTCTACAACAACATTACCTATTTGAGGTATTTTTTTATATTCTTTTTGATTTTGCGGAGCAAAACCAAAACCGTCGCTTCCGATAACCGTGCCGGCATGAATGATGCAAGAATTACCGATAATGCTGTCGGCATAAACCGATACGCCGGCAAAAAGAACGGTTCCTTTTCCTATTTTAACATTGTCGCCGATATAGCTGTTCGGATAAATTTTGCAACCGGCTTCAATAACGGATTTATGCCCGATATACACATTTGCGCCAATATACAAATCTTCGCCTAAGCTTGCCGATTCTTCAATAATTGCCGATTTGCTTACACCCGATTTTGCATCTTTATATTGACGATACACTTCCAACAATGACGCAAAGCCCGCATAAGCATCTTTTACTCTTATTAAAGTTGCGGAAATGCTTTTTTCCGGCACAAAATCCTCATTCACTATTACAATGGAAGCCTTTGTATTATAGATATATTTGGTATATTTTGGATTAGACAAAAAAGACAAGGATCCGGGAAAACCCTCTTCTATTTTACTAACGGTATTAACTTTCGCCTCCGCATTGCCATCAACGGTTCCCTTAATAAATTCTGCTATTTGTCCGGCTGTAAATTCCATATTATATTTTTCACAAATTTAATACTTTTTAACAATTATTAAGACTCTTCCGAAAAAAAATCTCTATTTTTCTAAAATATCTTTCAGATAACAGACATAATACTTCTTAACGATTTGAGACATCGCAATTATATTTGACAAATCCGAAGCCTTTGCAATATCCGCTGTTCTGCCGTTTTTCATTAAAATAGATATTTGATTTTCTTTGCCGACACTATAGGCTTTATTTTGTATCCTGTCGGAAAAAATAAAATAATTTGCATCAGACAAGCTAATGTGGTATTTGCAACTGATTTTTTCCTTAAGTTCCGCAATTTTATTTTTATCGAACGGCTTATCGCTGATGTCGATATGAAAAATATTTCGATTCAGTATTCCTTTGCTCAACTTGGAAAGCACCGTATCCGAATGATTTGCCCACTCTTTAAGCGAAACAATAATATCCGAATCGTCCAATTTGGAAAAAGCATCCGAGATTTCATGCGTAAGGTCTTGAATGCTTGCAATTTCTTTTTCAAAGAATATCTTTAATGAGGGAGTAACAAAAACCGCGCTTCTATGATATTCTTCCTTTGCTCGTTTTATAACACGTTTCAGCATTTCTTCTGCCGCAATTACCGTTTTATGCAAATAGACCTGCCAATACATAATTCTTCTTGCAACAATAAATTGTTCTACGGAATAAATCCCTTTTGATTCAACGACAAGTTTATCTTTGCAAACATTCAACATTTTTATAATTCGTTCCGTCCCTACCCCGCCTTCTGCCACTCCGGAATAAAAACTGTCTCTTTTCAAATAATCCAACCTGTCGGTATCCAACTGACTGGAAACGAGTTCGTGCAAAAACTTTTTCGGATATGTATTTTTAAATATATCAATGCCCACACCTATCCGTCCGCCAAATTCCTCATTAATTCGTTCCATAAACATTAAAGAAATGTCTTCATGGCTGATATTTTTAAACAAAATGCCCTCCAAAGTATGCGAAAAAGGACCATGTCCCACATCGTGCAGTAAAATAGCACTTAATGCCCCGAGATATTCTTCCTCGCTGATTTCATGCCCTTTTGCCCGCAACTCGTTCAAAGCCGAATCCATCAAGTGCATTGCCCCGAGCACATGTTCAAAGCGCGTGTGTGTGGCTCCGGGATAAACATAATAGGATAAACCCAGTTGCTTTATTCTTCTTAGTCTTTGCAAAAAAGGATGCTGAATTATATCGAAATGCAATTCGGACGGAATATTTATAAAACCGTAAACCGGGTCGTTAATTATTTTTAATTTATTATAAAATCGATCTTTCATTATAATGCAAAATTATCAATCAAACGAACTTTTCCGGCATAAACCGCAACACAAACGGTTGCTTTTCCCGGTATTATTTCTTGCACTGCAACTAAGCTGTCATTATCCGCAATTTCAACATATTCCACCTCTAAATGAGCATCTTCATTAATATCTTTAATAATTTTTTCTTTCAACTTATCGACAGAATACTTTGCATAATTTTCCGTATATTTTTTTAAAGTCCGATATATCAAACTTGCAGATGCTCTCTCTGCTTCCGACAAAAGCATATTTCTGGAACTCATCGCCAAACCGTCAGCTTCTCGAACAATTTCACAAGGGACAATCTCAATATTCAAATCCGGCAGATACTGCTTGTTTAAATAGTTGATAATTGCAAGTTGCTGAAAATCTTTTTTCCCGAAGTATGCTTTATCGGGTTTTATGAGATTAAACAGTTTTGATACAATCTGAGCAACACCATTAAAATGCCCCTCACGGTATTTCCCCTCCATAACTTTATCAATGCCCTTAAAATCATACTCGACAACTTCTTCTTCCGGATACATTTCGGCAACTTCCGGGACAAAGACAAAATCGCAACTCAACGCTTCCAACAGTTCAAAATCCTTTTTTTCATTTCTCGGATAAGATTTTAAATCATTTTTATTATTAAATTGCGTAGGATTTACAAAAATACTTACAACAGCGCAATCATTTTCGTTTTTTGCGCGCTTTACCAATTCAAGATGTCCTTTATGCAAAGCCCCCATAGTAGGCACAAAGCCCACTGTTTTTGATGTTTTTCGACAATGTTCCAAGCACAGATACAAAGCCTGTTTTGTTCTTATAATTTCCATAAAAAAATGTCTGTTAAATCGACAATTATAAGATAAAAAAATGATGTTTTAACATAAATCTTGATAAAAAGACAGAAAAGTTGTATATTTGCAAAATTGTAAACCCCCTTTTTTTATGGAAAGTAAAAAAATTTTATATATCTCACAAGAAATTACACCCTTTCTTGCAGAAACGGAAATGTCTTTAATAAGCCGGCATTTGCCGCAAGGCATTCAAGAAAGCGGAAAAGAAGTCAGAGTATTTATGCCGCGTTTTGGCACCATTAACGAGAGAAGAAATCAATTACATGAAGTTATCCGACTCTCCGGAATGAATTTAATAATTGACGACACAGACCATTCATTAATCATAAAAGTTACCTCAATACAACAAGCAAGAATGCAAGTGTACTTTATCGATAATGAAGAATATTTTAAAAGAAAATTCATTTTTGAAGATGAAAACGGCACTTTCTTTGAAGACAATGACGAGCGCATGATTTTTTTTAATCGAGGTGCCATTGAAACAATAAAAAAATTAAGATGGACGCCCGACATTATTCATTGTTTGGGATGGTTTTCGGCTTTATCTACAATTTTTATAAAGAAAACCTATTTAAACGACCCGCTGTTTAAAAACTCAAAAGTCATATATTCCTTATATAATGATGATTTTTCCGGAGAACTAAACCCGGCATTTAAGAAAAAACTACACTATTACGGAATAAAATCCGGCGATTTAAAACTCTTGAAAACAACGGATTATATAAGTCTTCAAAAAACGGCTATTGATAATTCGGATGCCTTAGTTATCGGCAATAAAGAAATTAATCCGGAAGTACTCAGCTATGCAGAAGCTTCGGGGAAACCAATTCTTCCTTATGTAGAACAAGAGGATTATGTAAAAGAATATAATGCCTTTTACGACAATCTTTAAAAAAATAATCAAAAAAACATATAACTTTTTAAGAAGATAAGCGTTACATATTAGAATTTTTATAATAACAGAAATTTTAATAAACACTTATAAAATTAAAACGAGATGCCCAAGCTAAATTTCAGGCACACAGTGAAATGGTTATGTGGAATTGAATGCAGAAAATTGGAAGACGGAAGATTCCGGCAATTATGAACGGCAAAGCCCTTGACAATTAATTTTGTCAAAGGCTAAAAGGCAATATAAGAGCTGACAGAAAAACAAAACTCAAAAATTCTAAATTGACATATTTCAAGAACATACAAAACATAAGTAGATGAAAAAAATTTTATATATTTCATTAATCATCAGTATTGGTATATTTTTATTTTCTTGCCAAAAAAAGACGAAGACAGGTTACGGAGTTTTGCCAAAATCGGATTTAACCGACCTCAACATTACTGATACTTTTGCGATTCAAGTGCATACATTCAAGGCTGATTCAACCCTATCCGGACAAGCAAAAGAGTTCTTGCTTGGAGAATATCAAGACGAAATTTTCGGACAGACCAAAGCCGGCTTTGTTTCACAGTTTTCAATGGTTGCACCTTATATTAATTTTAAAGATACCGACATTGTTGATTCTGTTATACTAACCATTCCCTATAATCAAAACGACAATAATATTTACGGACAGGCTTCACAAGCTCAACATATTAAGATTTACAGAATCAATGTTGATTTAGACAAATCCATAAACTATTATACAAATGAAGATACGGCAGCCTATAAAGGAGAGTTAATCGGCGAAGTGCATGATTTTGTTCCGTATCCCTCAGACAGCCTTTTGACGATTCAATTAGACAATGCACTCGGCGAATCGTTTTTTGCAGCAGACCCTTCAAATTTTTCATCAAGCCAAGCATTCCACAACTTCTTTAAAGGAGTGTTTTTTGAGGCTTATTCCGACGACGGCAACGCATCCATTGTAAAATTTGATAATAGCAACAAGTTTTTGCTTTCAATACATTTTCATAAAAATGACGGAAGCGATAAAAAATACAAATATCAACTCACAACCAATAATTTGGAAAATGCTCGCTTCAACATCATTAACCATAACTATGATAATGCAAACTTTGCCGGACCTTTTAACGACTCTTCACTTCCGCAAGATACGGTTGCATACTTGCAAGCAGGCGGCGGACTTTATGCGCGAATAGAAATGCCCGGATTGGAGAATTTTACCAAATCAAACAGTGTAATAATCAACAAAGCTGAATTAGTAATTCCGTCTGCATCGGAATCAGTTTCTTTAGAAAATGCGTATCCGGCAATAAAAGATACTTACATCAGCGGCTATATATCCGGAGACAGCTCCCTTTTAATCCCGGACTATGTTACGCAAACAAGCTACGGACACGAAAGCTATAAAGACAAGATGTATCGATTTAATATTACATCATATGTACAAGACATCATTGACGGAAACAGCGAAAACAAGGGTATAAATCTGCGTCCGAAATACAGCGGGAATAATATCAGCAGAACGGTTATTACAACGGGAAACAACTCAAAACCCGTAAAGTTGTTTATTACCTATACAAAAATTAACTGATAAAACGATACTATTATGTGCGGAATTGTCGCTTACATTGGAAATAAAGACGCATATCCGATTTTAATAAACGGATTAAAACGACTGGAATACAGAGGCTATGACTCTGCCGGAATTGCCATTATCGGAAAAGATACAAAAATTTTTAAAAAGAAAGGAAAGGTGAATGACCTTGACATGCTTGTTAAAGCGCATGACGTATCAGGCAATATCGGCATAGGGCACACACGTTGGGCAACACACGGAGAGCCTAATGACACAAATGCCCACCCCCACAAATCTCAAAACGGAAAATTTACCGTCATTCATAACGGCATCATAGAAAACTACTCCAAACTGAAAGAACGCCTCGGAGAAAGAGGCTATACCTTTGAAAGCAATACAGACACCGAAGTGCTTGCCAACCTCATTGAATACATTTACATCAAAGCAAACGGAGAGGTAAATGCAGAACAAGCCGTAAGGCTGGCACTTACAAAAGTAATCGGTGCTTATGGGATTGTCGTGATTGCCGAAGACGAAACAGACAAGCTGATTGCCGCAAGAAAAGGCAGCCCGCTTGTTATAGGAATAGGCGAAGGAGAATATTTTATTGCTTCGGATGCCACGCCTATTGTAGAATATACCGACAGCGTTATATATTTGAATAATGACAACGTTGCCGTTATCAAAAAAAACGAGCTGACATTAAAGACTATCAGCAACAACAAGTTAGAACCGAGAATACAAAAACTAACCTTAGACATAGGTTCTATCGAAAAAAACGGCTACGAGCATTTTATGCTTAAAGAAATTTTTGAGCAACCGCGTTCTATATTAGATACTTTCAGAGGAAGAGTTGCGGCAGACTTTAATGAAATACGTTTAGGCGGGCTGCACAAAGCCATGCCGGCACTGGAAAAGGCAAAAAGAATAATAATCATTGCCTGCGGAACATCTTGGCATGCCGGTTTGGTCGGAGAATATTTGATTGAAACATTTGCGCGCATCCCGGTTGAGGTGGAATACGGCTCGGAGTTCAGATACAGAGAACCGATTATTTATAAAGACGATGTTGTTATTGCCATTAGTCAAAGCGGAGAAACTGCCGACACCTTAGCCGCAATTAATTTGGCAAAAGAAGCCGGTGCAACCGTTTTGGGCATTTGCAATGTGGTAGGTGCAAGCATCCCGCGCGAAACCGATGCGGGGGTTTATACTCATGCCGGTCCGGAAATAGGCGTGGCTTCAACCAAAGCCTTTACTGCCCAAGTTACCGTTTTAACCATGCTGGCTTTTATCTTAGGAAAAGACAAAGGTCTTATTAACAAAGAAGCCTATTTAAAATTCATCAAAGAACTGGTCGAGGTTCCGGATAAAATAGAAGAAATACTGAAATTAGATACGCGCATTAAAGAAATATCGGCTCTTTATAAAGATGCCACAAATTTCATATACTTGGGCAGAGGTTATTTATTTCCGGTTGCTTTGGAAGGCGCACTTAAACTCAAAGAAATTTCCTACATACATGCAGAAGGCTATCCTGCTGCCGAAATGAAACACGGACCCATTGCTCTGATTGACAAAAATATGCCGGTTGTAGTGGTTGCCACCAAAGACAAATCCTATGACAAAATAGTGAGCAATATACAGGAAGTAAAAGCCCGAAACGGAATTGTTATTGCCGTAGTTACAAAAGGCGACACCATAATAAAAAATATGGCAGACCACGTCTTGGAGGTGCCGGAGTCCGACGAAGCATTGGCACCCCTGCTGACCATAGTTCCTTTGCAACTATTATCATATCATATCGCCGTGCTGCGAGATTGTAATGTTGACCAACCCCGAAACCTTGCAAAATCCGTTACGGAAAATCGCAAAGAACGCACTCGCAGCAAACAAGCATGAGCGTTTTTCTTCCGACTTCGGTCTTCCGACTTTTGCATCTTCTATAAAGTTAGCTATTTGGTTTTACTTTTTTCAAAAATCTCGAAATGCGGGGTAAAAGGTTTTGAAATATGGGTAAAGCCGGGTTATTCTCAGAAAATTATCCGGATTTAGACCAATTTATTCCTTTTTCAAACATAATAAATATAATTTTGTACGATGTATTATCGTTTATTGAATGGTGCGTTATTTTATTACAATATTATATCTATTTCTGTCTTTTAACCTTTTTTCGCAAGAAAAGTTAAATGCTGTAGAGCTCTTGCAGAAAATGAAGGAAGAAGGAGGCGGAATTTTAGAAGTACGCATATCTTCCGAGGGAGATACAACTTTTCATTATGCCGTCAGCCAAGTATTTATTTTTCCTCCGAGAAAATTTAAAAATGAGCGAGAACGAAGAAAATACAACCGTTTAGTGCGTTATGTGAAAAAAGTATATCCCTATTCCGTGCTTATAAATAATATTTTCAAGGAAACCGAATTTGTTTTAAGGCACATGGACAATAATCGAGAACGGCGGAAGTATATCAAGAAAAAAGAAAAAGAATTGAAAAAAGAATTTGAAGACGATATTCGAAACCTGACTTATTCACAAGGCAGAATTTTAATCAAACTGGTGGATAGGCAAACAGGGCATACATCATACGAACTTGTAAAACATTTCAAAGGTAATATTACGGCGATGTTTTGGCAGGGAATAGCTCGCATTTTCCAAACCAATTTAAAATATGAATATGACCCGGAGGTCAAAGACAAATGGATTGAAGAAATCGTAGCTAAAATAGAAAACGGACAGCTTTAACCCGAATAAAGGATTGTGAATATGGCATTTAAAAGGTCATAAAAAAGGGCTAAGATTTAAAAACCCTAACCCTTTTTGTTTTATTAATAAGCTATAATAATCTCTATTTTTTTATGAAACGTTTAAAATTATTTCCGATTTTTACTATATAAACACCGTTTTCTAAGTGTTTAATATTCATTTTTATCGTTTTGTCGGTGATGCTTCGGCTTAAGACTAATTTCCCAGATATATCATAAAGCTGTATGTTTTGTTTATCTGTATTAAGAGTATTCATGCTTATGCTAAGATAATCGCTTGCCGGGTTCGGGTAAATAGAGAAAGCCTCTATATTATCGGGGTTTTGTATGCCTACAGTCGGCTCTATTACCACTTGCTCGGTAACAATACTGCCATCAAGAGCAACCGCACCTAAACTCTCATCAAAAGCAGCACCCTCAGGAGCGATAATGGCACAACCGATAAGGGTAAGGCTATTCATTCCTTTTATGGAACCATTGCCACTCTCAACTTTTAAAGTAGAATTTTCCACAACAAGTGAAGAATTTGGCTCGTCATTTCCATATATTCCTTCAGAGATTCCGACTAAATTAACATTGCAACCTCCCGTTATTTTTAGCTCAACATCATTAACAAATGCTCCTCTGGCATCACCGGTACAAAGTGCTGTCAAATTACCGGTTCCGGTAATTTCTGTATCAGCCCAGAAATTCAAACAAGACCAATCATCAGAGCTAATTGTATTTGAACCTGTAAAGTTTATTTTAAGATCGGGAATACCTATATTATAAACGCCATTAGTGTTACCGGTAGCATTTACCACTGCATTTTAAAGGTAAGCGTTTTAGTGGCATTGTCATAACTTACCGTACCGCTAACACCCTCTATTACGGAAAGGTCGCCGGCGTTGTCAGAAGTTACTTGTACTCCGGCAATTTTAAGATCGTAGTCGGCAGAAAGTTCAACACCAATGGTATAAGACGGCAAACACGGATCTTCAGAAATACCCCAATAGTCAACCAAAATAAAATACTCTGTATTGGCTGCCAATACTTGGCTAAGAACAACAGGGTTGACGTCTCCGCTACTGTTAGCAGAAGCTATGAGCGTTCCGGTATCGGGACAACCTTCAAAAATGGCAACCATATGGTAATATCCTGAGCCATCTCCTGATAGTGAACCGTCTAAGGTAATAATTGCTTCGGCTTCCTCCGGTGTTTGTATTTTATAAACCACATCTTCACCATTATCCCAATCTGTAAACTCTTCACCATCGTAAGTGTTTCCGTGTCCGCAAGTACCATTGTCTTGTGTGTCTGAGTAAGAAAAAGACACAGCATCTACCTCTATAAGAAATGGATTGCTGCAATCATCGCCAATGGCTCTGCCAAGTGCTTCTGTTTTTGGAACATGATAATCGGCTGACCGTGTTGCTTGCTTAGTTGTTAGTTTTTGTGCCATTAATGCACCGGTTAAAAATACTCCAAACATAAGGAGTAAACTCATTTGTAAAACTTTTTTTCTCATAATAATTTTTTTAGATATTAATAATTAAATTTATTGGTTGTTTTCCGACACTTAAAAACTTCAAGTTCGGAAATACTTAGGACAAATTTAACAAAATTTTACTTATAAAAAAATTTTTCATAAAAAAAATTTTTTTATATAATAATATTAACAGGTTCGTAATTTTGTTAGTTTATTGGCTTTAAATAGCATTTTCGAGACTTTTTTAAGCCTAAAGACCAAAGAAATTTGAATGAAGAATAAAAAATTAAAGCCGGAAGCGAAAAGCCAAAAGCCTATGATTTTTTGCAGTTTACTACCCGGTTTCAGAGCCACACTCCTCAGATATTCGCAGCTTCTGTTGTTATTCCTAATTAAATTCTTTAACTTTGGGAAATATTTAGTTTTACTTTAATAAACAAAAATGAGATACGTTCTGTTACTTTTTTCGATATGCCTTTTATTGCAAGAAAAAACAAGTTTTGCACAAGATTTTACCGGCGGAGTACTGTTGGGTGTCAGTGCATCGCAGGTTGACGGCGACAATCAATATAAATATAAAAAACCCGGAGCAATTGCCGGTGTCTATGTAGGCAGAGCATTTACAGAAGTGGTCGGTCTCAGAATTGAAAGCTATTATATGGGAAAAGGTGCGGTTTTAAATGAAAAACTGTCCGACAAATCAAGCATTCAGGTTTTTAAAACTTCTTTGCATTATATTGAAATGCCTTTTTTGCTGAATTTTTCCATTCATCCAAAAATCAGTATTGCAGTCGGGATTGCTCCCTCATACCTGTTTTATGCCAAGCAGACAAGCTATAAAACTCCGGTTGACGGATTTCGGGAAAGTCTTAAAACTTTTGATTTTCAGCCGGTAGGGCAAATCGATTTTTATCTGACAGAGCATATTTCCGCAAATTTGAGAATGGGCTATTCGGTTTTTAATTTAAAGAAAGACAATGGCTTATACAAGGAAGATTTTCATAATAACAACATCGGTTTAGTTATTCGATATAAAATCAGATAGATGCAAAAAAAGAAATTGGCAATTGCTGTAACCGGAGCTTCCGGAATGATTTATGCCAAAAGGCTTTTGGAGTTATTGAATACCGATGCTTTGCGGGCGCAAATTTCAACAAAAGCACTCATCTTGTCGGAAAATGCGGAGGGTGTGCTGAAAAATGAATTGCCCGACACAAAGTTCTCGGATTTCGACTTTCCCTTGTATGCCAACAATAATTTTTATGTTCCCTTTGCTTCCGGCTCCTCTGCTGCCGATGTGATGATTATTATCCCTTGTTCTATGGGAACCTTGGGCAGGATTGCCGCCGGCATTTCTGATAACCTTATCGGGCGCATTGCCGATGTTATGCTCAAAGAACGCAAAAAAATCATTTTTGTAACGCGCGAAATGCCTTTTAATCTGATACATATCAACAATATGAAAACGCTTACCGAAGCCGGCGGCATTATTTGCCCCGCATCTCCGACTTTTTATAATCGCCCTGCCGGAATAAATGATATTGCCGACACGGTCGTTGAACGCGTATTGGATCTATCCGGTTTTGAGATTGATGCAAAAAGGTGGAAATCAATATAAAATAAAGCTCATCAAGCCTGTTGCCAGCCCTATAAAATACCCCGCAAAAACTTGTTGAACATTGTGTGCTTTAAGCAGCAGGCGCGCACTTGCCGTTATGCCGGCAATGATAAAAAGAAGGGCAAAAAAATGAATGTGTAAAAAATCAAAATCAGCAATTGTGCATAAGATTTCCGAGATACCCGTTTTTTGAAACCAGATATAAAAGAAGCCCGTAAAACCACCCAAACCTGCCATATGCACACTTATCTTGTATTTCAAACTGATAAGAATAACAAGCAATAAGACACCGGCTGAAACCGGCAGAAAGTTCGATAAATAAAAAGATATTCCGCCGAATAAATTTTTGGAAATCAGCCAAGCGGACACATATAAAACAAAAACCATGAAAAAGGGAAATATGCGTTCTTTCCGATTATTTAATTGCAAAGAATCTATTTTTCTTAAATTTAAGAGAATTAAAATTATCAATAAGGGTGAAATAAAACTTGCCGTAAAAATAATCAAGAACACACTCTTTTTATATATATAGGGATATAAAGAAAAATAGGTCGGCAAAGCAAACATCAAAAGAAATGCGTAGGATGTCAACAATAAAGGATGAAAAACAAGAGAAACAAGTTGCGCCAAATTTTTCATATTAAAGTTCTTTTCGTAAACGAGCCACTAAAATACCTAATTGCTCCCGATATTTTGCAACAGTTCTGCGGGCAATCATATAACCTTTTTCCTGCAATATAGTTGCCAGCTTCTCGTCGGTCAAAGGTTTTTTCTTGTTTTCATTATCAATACATTCCTGCAATATTTTTTTTATTTCTCTGGTCGAAACTGTTTCGCCGTCTTGGGTTTCCATGGCTTCGGAAAAGAAAAATTTTAATGGAAAAATGCCGAAATGTGTTTGAATATATTTACTGTTTGCCACCCTTGATATGGTTGAAATATCCAAGCCCGTTATATCGGCAATATCTTTTAAAATCATCGGGCGCAAATTTGTTTCGTCCCCGTTTATAAAGTATTTATTTTGAAATCCGATGATAGCTTCAATAGTCAGCAAAAGTGTATTTTGCCTTTGTTTAACAGCATCAATAAACCATTTTGCCGAGTCTAATTTTTGCTTCATAAACCCTACAGCCTGTTTCTCGGATTTTGTTTGCTTTTCCTTGCTTTCTTTCATGCCTCGCAGCATTTCTTCATAAGTTCGACTGATGCGCAAAGGCGGAATATTTTTGGAGTTCAATGTTACAACCGGCTCGCCGTCCATTATTTTCAACACAAAGTCGGGTGTAATTTGCGGAGCAGCCCGGTTAATTGCCGATGAATAATTATTGCCGGGTTTTGGATTAAATCTTAATATAATGCTTATGGCATCTTTCAGTTCTTCCGAGTTGATGTTTAAACGTTTTTCAATTTTCGAATAGTGTTTTTTTGAAAATTCCTCAAAAAAGTTTTCAAGAATATTTTTTGCTCTCAGCGCATTCTCGTTATTTCGAGAAGATTGCAGATATTTATTAATTTGCAGTATTAAAGTTTCCTGTAAATTTCGCGCGCCCACACCGGCAGGATCAAGACTTTGCACAATTTTTAAAGCCGCTTCAATTTCTTCAAGCGTGGTATCCATATTTTGAGAAAAAGCCAAATCGTCAACCACAGCATCCGTTTCGCGCCTTAAATAGCCCGCTTCGTCCAAATTACCGATTAAATATTCTGCTAAAACATATTCTTTCTCGCTTATTTTTTTTAGCCTCAATTGCTCAATTAAATGCTCTTGCAAAGAATACCCTTCCGACAAAGGAATTTCAACAGCCTTGTCGTCTTTTGAATAATTATTTGTTGCCAGCTTATAAGCCGGAATATCGTCATCATCAGGCAAATAATCCTCCACCGAAAACTCGTCGTCAAACTCGTTCTCGTGTTCCGGTTCATTTTTTATTTCGTCCTTTTGTTCTTCTTGCGCATAGCCTTCTTCCAGCACCGGATTTTCCTCAATTTCTTTTTTTATCCTTTGCTCAAGCTGAATTGCCGGAAGTTCCAAAAGTTTTATCAGTTGTATCTGTTGAGGAGACAAGCGTTGCAACTGTTTTTGTGTCAGATTTTGCCTAAGCATGATAAATTTACTTTTGTTTATTTTATGCAAAATTAATAAAAATTTCAGTTTTCAACAGCCTTTCCGGTTTAGAAAAACAAAAATTCAATTAGTAAATGC
>PDWI01002636.1_pt1 | contig 37825 bp, 39 predicted proteins | sample 1430891 | NCBI WGS metagenome assembly PDWI01 (sample SAMN01162508, study PRJNA174530) | Oral metagenome, whole genome shotgun sequencing project. | biome: Marine environment; feature: Marine mammal; material: Swab sample of the gingival sulcus; isolation source: swab sample of gingival sulcus... | reverse complement strand
GCCTTATCAAGTAACACCAAAACTACTTGAAAGAACAGGAAATAAAAAAGTTAAGTTCATGCACTGCTTACCATCATTTCACAATAGCGAAACAACAGTTGGTAAAGAAGTAGCAGCTAAATATCCAGAACTTGCAAATGGCATAGAAGTTACAGAAGATGTTTTTGAATCACCAGCAAATATTGCTTTTGAACAAGCAGAAAACAGAATGCATACCATAAAAGCAGTTATGGTTGCTAGTTTAGCGTAAAAAATAAAAAATACAAAGGAAAAAAATGAGCAAAGAAAGAATTGTTATCGCCCTTGGGGGAAATGCACTAGGAAATAACCCGCAAGAACAACTACAATTAGTAAAAAACACAGCTAAATCAATAGTTGCTTTAGCTAAAGATGGCTATGAAATCGTCGTAGGTCATGGAAATGGACCACAAGTCGGTATGATCAACTTAGCTACTGATTATGCTGCAAATGGAGAAGCTAAAACTCCTTCTATCCCTTTCGCAGAGTGCGGGGCTATGAGTCAAGGATATATAGGCTACCACTTACAACAAGCCATAGGTGATGAACTTAAAAGACAAGGCGTAAGCAGAAATGCGGTTAGCTTAGTAACTCAAGTAGTTGTTAGCAAAGATGATAGTGCTTTTAAAAATCCAACTAAACCAATTGGTATGTTTTATTCAAAAGAACAAGCTGATGAAATCAAAAAAAATAAACCTGACTGGACTTTTGTTGAAGATGCTGGACGAGGCTACAGAAGAGTAGTTCCATCTCCACAACCAATTGATATAGTCGAAAAATCTGTGATTAAAAAACTAGTAGAAGATAATGAGATAGTCATCACAGTTGGCGGTGGCGGTATCCCTGTCATCAAAGAAGAAAATGGCCTTAAAGGTGTTGACTCAGTTATCGACAAAGACAAAGCTTGCGCACTTTTAGCAGCTGAAGTAAAAGCCGATAAACTCATCATTTTGACAGCTGTTGATCAAGTATATATAAACTTCAACAAGCCTGATCAAAAAGCACTTGATAAGCTAGATTGTAAAGAAGCTGAAAAATACATAGCTGAAGGTCAATTTGCCAAAGGAAGTATGCTTCCAAAAGTAGAAGCTTGCATGCAGTTTGTTAAAAATTACCCTCAAGGTGAAGCTATCATCACCTCTTTAGAAAATGCTTCAAACGCTCTAAAAGGTGGCAATAGCACAACAATAACAGCATAATAGTTTCAATGGTTCTAAGCTTTTTAGCTTAGAACTCACTAAAATTAAAGGATAAAAAAATGGCAGAAAATAATGTTATCACAGAAGAAAAAAAGAGCGGATTTTCTCTCTCAGCTTTTTCTATACTCTTTATCATATTATTCGTATTAGCAGGTGTTACTTGGCTTATAGCTAGTCCAGAAAGTGGCGTCAAAGGTGCAACACTTGGCACGGTAGTCATGGCAACTTTTGGTGGCTTTAAAGATGCCATTGATGTTTGCTTTTTCGTCATAGTATTAGGTGGATTTTTGGGAATTGTTACGAAAACTGGTGCATTAGATGCAGGTATTGCTCACTTAGTTAAAAAACTAAAAGGCAATGAGCTTATTCTTATACCAATCCTCATGACACTATTTTCAATAGGTGGTTCTACCTATGGTATGGCTGAAGAATCTGTTGCGTTTTATGGACTGCTAGCTGCTACTATGGTGGCTGCTGGATTTGACTCTATGGTTGGAGCTGCAACGGTTTTACTTGGTTGCGGTGTAGGTGTGCTTGGTTCAACAGTCAATCCATTTGCTACAGGTATCGCCATAGACACGGTAAATAGCACATTTGCAAAAATGGGCATAAAAGAAACGGTAGATAACGGACATGTTCTTCTTATCGGTCTTGCTTTATGGCTTAGCTCTTTAGCAGTTGCCATAGCTGTGGTTATGAGCTATGCTAAAAAAGTAAAAGCTGATAAAGGCTCAACAATCTTATCACTTCAAGAACAAAACATCATGAATAAAGAATTTGCAAAAGATGATAATGCAGAAGAGATTCCTTACACATCTAAAATGAATCTTACTATGATCATCTTTGCTTTTACATTCATTGTCATGATTTGTTCAGTTATTCCTTGGGGCAAATTTGATGTCAAAATTTTCGATGGTTGGACTTCATTTTTAACTGGTGTTTCATTTGGTGATTGGTGGTTTGGTGAAATTGGTATGTGGTTCTTCTTGATAGGAATAGTCATAGCAATTATAAATAAATTTACCGAAAATGAAACTATAGATGCTTTCATGGAAGGTGCTAAAGATATATTAGGCGTTGTACTCATCATCGCTGTTGCTCGTGGAGTATCTGTTTTAATGGGTGATACAGGCTTAGATAAATACATCTTAAAGCACGCTTCAGATGCTCTAAATGGCTTGTCAGCTACGATTTTCGCACCGCTATCTTATGGACTTTATGCATTGCTTTCACTTGTCATTCCATCTACTTCAGGCTTAGCAGTTGTCTCTATGCCGATCATGGGACCTTTAACTCAAAGTTTAGATTATAGCCCTGCAGTTATGGTCATGATCTTCTCAGCTGCTTCAGGACTTATAAACTTATTTACTCCTACAAGTGGCGTTGTTATGGGTGGTCTTGCTATGGCAAGGATAGAATACAGCACTTGGATAAAATTTGTATCCAAAACTTTAGGCATACTAGTAGTAACCAATGTTGTTATCTTAACAATAGCTATGATGGTGCTTAAATAATACTAACTCAAAAGGGAAGCGATTTTTTGCTTCTCTTTTTCCTCTTTTGAAAAATACGCATACATGCCAAAAGCCACAAATGCTATAAATGCACAAATTAAATAAACATAATTTCCATAAAGAAAACCAGAAACTATAGAGCCCACAAAACCGCCTAAACCATAAGCAATACCATAATAAAACTGACTTGCAAGTTTTGAATTTTTATACACAACATGAATGTAAGAAAATGCTACTGAATGCAAAAGTGCGAAACTTATGGCATGGAGACTTTGCGAAAGAAAAACAAAAAACAATGAACTAGGAAACAGATATAACAAAAGCCATCTAATTGCAGTCATGAAAAAGCTAAATTTCAATAAGCTTTGCGATGAAAATCGTTTTAAAACTAACGATTGAAAATAGAAAAACAAAATCTCACAAACCACGCCAAAAGACCACAAAAGACTTATCGTTTTCAAACTAATCCCATGACTTGTTTCATAAATGGTAAAAAAATTATAAAAAGCTCCAAAACTAACTTGAATTAAAAACAGACTTAGCCAAAAATACCATTTATCCATCAAGTTTATGCTTGATTGCTCTTTTGTAAAAGATTTAACTTTTGCTTGTTTTAAGATAAACATTAAAGCGATAAAAGCTAAGAATAAACATATATTTAATACATGTAAAATCTTAATAGGATCTTGCAAAAAAATTGTCAAAGTAAGTGTAGAAACGATAAAACCAAGCGAGCCAAAAAGTCTTAATTTTCCATAAATCTCTTTTTTAAAAATCTCCATCGCAGTCGATTCGACAAAGGGCAACACCACTCCAAAACCGATGCCAAATAAAAAATTTACAACTACAAACATGTAAAAATTATCGATACTTATATAAAATAAAAGCGTAGAGACCAACATCAATAAGCCATTAGCATACAAAATATTTTTGTTCAATTTTACAAACTTAAACACAAAAGGCAAGACAATTCTTACTAAAGGTATTACGCTAAAAATTACTCCAATCTCAAAAGAATTATAGCCAAAAAAAAGTAAAATTTTTGGCAAAAATACCAGATAAATACCAAAAATCGCAAAGAAAAAAAAGAAAAAAAAGCTAATTTTTAAGAACATATTCACATCTTGTGTCTGACATGAGATCATGAAGAGTTTTTTTATCTTTTCTAAAAAAACATAAAAACAATCCAATTATCGTCGTTCCTGAAATCAAAAAGCAAAAATACCTAAAAAACGCCTTTAAAAAACTAGGTTTTTTTTGCGTTTTATCGTCAAGCAAAATCATCTCATAAGCTTTAAATCCCGGACTTTGCCCCGTCTTTGCAAAAAATATAGACAAAATAAAACCAAACAAAAAAGTATCTATAAAAATGACAAAATGATTTTGCAAAAATGCCTCTTTTGACCCTAAAATTCCGTAAGTACTGATATATAAAATTGGGATATAAATCATGAATATATCGACTATAAAAGCTTTAAATCTATCAATATTTAAACTATTTTTTGATACTTTTTTTTTCTTTTGTTTTTTCAATTTTTTATCCTTAAGAAATAATTTGCCCTATCAATTTATCACCAGCAACCTCACTTATGAAAACATCATAAATTTGACCAAAAGTTGGATTTTGCACCGCAACATCATTGATCAAAATCTCTCCATCGATCTCAGGTGCCCAATTTAACGCCCTTGCACTTAAGAAAAACTCCCCTTCTTCACTTTGCCCATCAAGTATCGCTTTTATCGTTTTATCTGTTTGATTTTGCAAACTTTTTTGGGTCTTTTTCATGACAATATCATTTAAAATCTCAATTCGCTCATCAATGCAAGCTTGGCTGATTTTTTCGCTCATCTCATAAGCACTCGTATCTTCTTCATCTGAATATGCAAAAATATTTACCCTATCAAAATCAAACTCTTTTAAATACTCGCAAACTTCGGCAAATTCCTCTTCACTTTCACAGGGGTGTCCTACGATTATGGAAGTGCGAATAAAACTATCTTTCGCCTCTTTCATGAGGGCTAATTGCTCGACTATTCGCTTTTTTCCAGCCCCTCTTTTCATGCGTTTTAACATAGTGTCATTTATGTGTTGGATTGGCATATCAAAATAATTATGAAAAAGATTTGAAGAGATAATTTTTTCGATCAACTCATTACTTGTAGTCGTTGGGTAAAGATATAAAATCCTCGCACTTTTTACACCAGAAATTTTTTCAATCTCATCAATTAGGCTAATCAAACCATCTTTTAAACCCAAATCTTTAGCAAAAGAGCTACTATCTTGGCTAATGAAAGAAAAATCATAAAAACCTTTTTGCGCCAGATTTTGCACTTCCAAAACGATTTCGCTTATCTGTCTTGACTGAAGTTTACCCTTAAAACTAGGAATTGCACAAAAAGAACATTGTTGATTACACCCTTCACTTAACTTGATATATGCGTGCGAATTCGAACCAGTTATGACCCTATCTTCACTATGCTGAAGATATGTCTTTGGACTAAAGCGATTTTGTCTTAGGTTTATTATCTCGTCGATTTCATGATAGTTTCCAACGCCTGTAAAAAGATCAACTTCAGGCAAATCCTTCATGAGCTCATCTTTATACCGCTCGATCAAACAGCCAGTTACAACTAAAATCGAGCCTTTTTTTCGTTGCTTGTGAATATTGAAAATCGTATTTAAACTCTCTTTTTTCGCCTCACCTATGAAACCACAGGTATTGACGATCAAAACATCAGCATTTTCGCTTTCATTTACAAGCTCATAATCTTTTAGCCGTCCTAACATTATCTCACTATCAACTAGATTTTTATTGCAACCTAGTGAAATCAATTGCAATTTTTTGCTCATGCTAAATCCATAAATGCTAATTTTGTTTTAATTATTGTCATGTAAGCCTCTTTAGGGTAAAATATTTTTTTATTATACCAAAATTAGGAATAAAATTGGACGATTACGAATATAACGAACTTTTAAAAAATTTGGAAATTAAAATTTCAAATATTTACAAAATTATTAAGCCCGATGAAATAGCACAAAGATTGAAACAAATTGAGCAAATTGAGCAAGGCGAAAATTTTTGGAATGATGTGGAAAATGCCACAAAAATACAAAAAGAGAAAAATAAAATCACAAATATTTTTAAAGCCTACAAAAAAGCAAAAAATGCCTTTGATGACGCAAAAGGTCTTTATGAATTAGGTCTTGAAGAAGAAGATAGCGAGACTATCGCTTCATGTTTTGAAGATGCACCAAATTTACAAAGTATCATAACAAATCTTGAAATCGCCATGATGCTTAGTGGCGAAGATGACGGGAAAAACGCCATAGTCTCTATCCATCCAGGTGCTGGCGGAACTGAAAGTCAAGACTGGGCTAGTATGCTATATCGTATGTATTTACGATGGGCGGAGCGAGAAGGCTTTAGCGTCGAGACGCTTGATTATCAAGATGGCGATGAAGCTGGCATCAAAGATGTGAGTTTCATCATAAAAGGCGAAAATGCTTATGGATATTTAAAAGCCGAAAATGGCATTCACAGACTTGTCCGCATAAGTCCATTTGATAGCAATGCAAAACGCCACACCTCTTTTAGCTCGGTCATGGTAAGCCCTGAAGTCGATGATGACATTGATATCGTCATAGAAGATAAAGATGTAAGAAAAGATACCTATCGAGCAAGTGGAGCTGGCGGGCAACATGTAAATAAAACCGATAGTGCCATTCGTTTAACTCACATTCCAACAAACATAGTCGTACAATGCCAAAACGACAGAAGCCAACACAAAAACTACGCAAGTGCTTTAAAAATGCTAAAATCAAGGCTTTACGAACTCGAACTAGAAAAACAACGAGCTCAAAAAGAGGGCATAGAAAAAAGTGAAATAGGCTGGGGTCATCAAATCCGCTCTTATGTACTCCAACCCTACCAACAAGTCAAAGACAACAGAAGCAACATAGGCTACTCACAAGTCGATGCCATTTTAGATGGTGATATTAAAAAACTTATGGAAGATGTGCTTATTTCATGGGGTAAGAAGTGAGAATATTAGGATAAAAAATAAATATTAAATCAAGCAAAAACTTGCCCCCGATGAATCGAAATGTCGGATTTTATAGCACCCAACGTGGATAAATCTCCTTGAAGGTAATCTAATATTCCGCTTTTTTTGGTATATTTCGTCAGTACCTCAATAAACATTAAAGTAATTTTTATTTATTTTAGTATATACTTATGAAATTATATGTATATACTAAAAAGGATATTCATGAAAGAGTTTCAAACAAAAATTTTTAAAAGTGGTAACTCTATGGCTGTTAGAATTCCAAAAGGCATCAGTCTCGAAAAATACCAAGAAGCGACCATTTGTCAGTACAAAAATAAAATCGTCATTAAGCCAAAAAAAACAAAGTGGGATTTATTGTTTAATGAACTTAGCGAAATTTCAAGCGATACTTTGACGATAGACAAACTTCCTCCTCAAAAAAGAAAAAAATATTTCGATTAGGGCTTGTCATGAGATATTTATTGGACACAAATATTTGCACATACATTATAAATCAAAATCCCAAATCCATCTTAGAAAAATTAAACGAACATGAAAACGATGATATTTTTATTTGCACCCCAACGATATCAGAGCTTTTTTATGGCGTTGAAAACTCCACGAAAAAAGAAGAAAATTTAGCAAAATTAAACAAATTTCTTAAGTATTTTGAAAATTTTATACTTGATTTTGATATCAAAAGTGCAAAAAATTATGGAAAAATAAGAACTTTCATAAACCAAAACAGTAAAAGAAAAATTGGTGATAAAGACATGGATATAGCAAGTATCGCTATATCTCATGACGTGATTTTAATCACAAATAATGAAAAAAATTTTAACTTTATTCCAAATTTAAAAGTACAAAACTGGTGCTAAACTAAACTTTCAAGCTCTTGTTTTACATTTTGCACATGGCCTTTTACTCGTACATTGCTCCAAACTTTTGCGATTTTTCCTTTTGGATCGATTAAAAATGTGCTTCTTACTATGCCCATATACTCTTTGCCACACATTTTTTTGAGTTGCCAAACGCCGTATTTGTTTGCTACTTCTTTCTCTTCATCGCTAAGCAGAGTGATTTTTAACTCTTTTTTGGCTATAAAATTTTGATGTTTTTTCACGCTATCAGGACTAACGCCTAAGATTACAGCTCCTAATGTTGAAAAATCAGGCAAACTTTGGGTAAATTCACAAGCTTCAGTCGTACAACCAGACGTCATGTCCTTTGGGTAAAAATATAAAATTACCCATTTTCCCTTAAAATCTCTTAGACAAATCTCAACGCCATCTTGATTTGGCAAACAAAACTGGGGTGCTTTCTTTCCTTCCATAAATCATCCTTTACATTTTAATTTCGCAGACGGAATAAATCCGTCTTTACGATAAACCTTGCAGGTGAAAGCCGTAAAACAAAGGCAAACTGCTTTGCCTTTGTAGGCTTGAAACCGAGCAGATGTGCAAACTTGCACCTGTAAGGCATAGGCTCTAAAGTTATTTGCTCGTTACCACGAGCGAATATTAATGTAAATTAAACCAAATAAGTTAAAATTTTTCATCAATATTTCTTTGTGTATTTTAGCATAAATTGATATAATTTGATTTAAAATTTTTAGGAGTTTTCATGAAAGCTTTATTTGAGGATATAAATTATTTAGATAAAAGATTGGTTGATGAGTTTGGTTTGAGTGAAGATTTGATGATGGAACACGCGGCAAATTCGCTCAATCGTTGCATAAGAAAAAAAATCAAAAAAAATCAAAAAATACAAATCATTTGCGGTCCGGGAAATAATGGAGCTGATGGGTTAGCGTGTGCTAGAATGCTTTTTAAAGATTATAAAGTAAGCATTTTTTTACCCTTAGGTGCAAAATCAAATATGTGCAAACTTCAATTCTCAAGAGCAAAAAAATTAAACATAAAAATTGATGAAAAAATCAAAAATGCTTCATGTCATGTTGATTGTTTGTTTGGCAGTGGCTTAGATAGGGAGTTAAGCGAGGATATTTTAAATTTGATTGATAAGGTTAATTTGAAAAAAAGTTTTAAACTTGCTTGCGACATTCCAACTGGTGTCATGAAAAACGGAAGCGTTAGTAAAAATGCTTTTAAAGCTAACAAGACCATTAGTATGGGAGCGTTAAAAATAGGGCTTTTTAACGATGAGGCTAAAGATTTTATAGGTCATGTTAGTGTTTGCGATTTGGGTGTTAGTTCTAAAATTTACGAAAGCAAAAGTCAAAATTTTCTTTTACAAAAAAAAGATTTATCCCTCCCGAAAAGAAAAAAACAAAATGTACATAAAGGAAGTTTTGGACATTTTGTAGTAGTTAGTGGAGAAAAGAGAGGAGCAAGTTTGCTAAGTGCAAAAGCTGGATTTGTGTTAGGAGCAGGTTTAGTTAGTATGTTAGGGGCAAAAAAACTGCCAAATTATCTCATGAAAGCAAATAAAATGCCCCAAAATACGACTAGCATGGCACTTGGAATGGGTTTAGGTAAGATTAAAGATTTTCACATAAATTTACTAACAAAGACTAACACTCCTTGCGTTTTAGATGCTGATATCTTGCATTTTGAAGATTTAAAAACAATCTTACAAACAAAACAAAATATCGTACTAACACCTCATCTAAAAGAGTTTGCCATTATGCTAAAAAATCTAAATTTTGGCACATTTAGTACTCATGATATTGCAAAAAATAGATTTGATTTAGCAAGAAAATTTAGCCTAAAATTTCCTCAAATTTTAGTACTCAAAGGAGCAAATACCATCATCGCACAAAATGGCAAACTTTTTATAAACTCTTTTGGCACTTCAGCCTTAGCAAAAGGTGGAAGTGGTGATGTTTTAAGCGGATTTATCGGCTCACTTTTAGCACAAAACTATTCACTTTTAAACTCAGCTGTAAATGGAGTTTTAGCTCATAGTTTAGCCATAAAAAAATATAAATACAACGACTTTAGTCTAAAACCAAACGACATCATAAAAGGGGTTAGAAAATTATAAAATATCATGAATATTAAATGAATATTATAAAAATATCATTTAATATTCAAATTCAACTTACTCTTCATTTGCCTTTAACATAATGCTTATTTCATTGATGGCTTGGCTGGTTCTTTCAGCTAGCTTTCTTACCTCATCAGCCACCACGGCAAAACCCCTGCCATGATCACCTGCTCTTGCTGCTTCGATAGCTGCATTTAGTGCCAAAAGATTTGTTTGATCTGAGATTTCATCTATAGTTACGACTATACCTCTAATATCATCTAAATTCTTTTGAACTCGCTCACTTTGAATTTTTTCAAGCTCTCTTACACTATCTGCTTTTTTGTCAGCATCTATGTTTGATATTGCTCCGACTATCCTGTTTGGAACGCCTTTTTCATCTCTTTGTAGCATAGCTAAGCCTTTATACCAAAAGTATTCACTTGAGCCTTTTGGTTTTAGTCTAAATTCTCCGCAAAAAGGCTCTTTGCTGTATCCGTTCATATATTCGCCTAAAGATTTTTCAAGTCCTGATTTATCTTCTGGGTGCATTATGCCTAAAAAAGCTGACATCGAATTTGGCATAACAGCATCTTTTTCTTGACCTAAATGTTTTTTAGCCTGATTTGAAAACCAAAATTTATTATTTGGAGAACTTAAATTGCCATCTACAATTTTTGCCTCCCAAATTCCATCACTTATCATCTCTTGACCTAGCATAAATCTAGCAGTCATATCCTCAAGTGCTTCTCTGCCCGTATATTCGTCATGAATGTCAGTTAGTGAACCTGCTATTACTTTTGGATTTCCCGAATTATCTCTTTGCACAACTCCATCTGCTTTAAACCATCTATAACTATCATCTTTCATTTTAAGTCTATAAATTGGATTATATCTTGTTGCACCCGATTTATCTTGCAAGGCAGCTCCAAACATTTCAAAAGTTTTTGCCGAATCTTCAGGATGCAACCTACTTGCCCATGAATTTAAAACATTTGGAAAATCACTAGTATTGTTAAAACCTAACATAGCTCTAAATTTATCTGACCATATAAAAGGAGTATTGTCTCCTAATTTTCCATCTTCTGGATAGTGCATATACCAAAGTCCGTCTTGTGAAGAATCTGTCATGAGTTTGTATTCGTTTAGTTCTCCTTCAAATTTTTCTTGCTGATTTTGCAATTTATTTTCTAAATCAATCATCTTTTCTTTTGTTGAACTTGTAATATCTTGATACTCTTTTATGAAATCTTTTAGTGATTTTACAAACTCATCTGAACTATCAAGCTTTGAGATATTTTCTAATTTTTTTAAATCCTTATATTTTACGGCCTCATCTAAAGTCTTTAAAAAACTAGAAACTTTTTGTTTTGATTCTCCAAACATTTTACTTCCTTTTTTGTATTTTAGTCTAGCGACATCAAGATTATATCAAAAAAAAAAAAAAAAAACGAATTAAAATCACAATAAACACATCCAAAGTTAGACAAATCCGCTGAAAATTAAAAATTAGCTTAGTTAAAGATTGCTCAAGGGACTAAAGTTTGATTGTTAAACCAAAACTCTTATAGATTATAGATATAAGGGTGTTGATTTGCCTTGAAGTTGATTTGGTATTAGCCGAAAAGTCCTGTCTGTTTTCCATCAAAACTTAATTGGTTTTTATTTTTCATATATGTTATTTACTGTTCTTTGCTTTGGGAATTTATCCAATTAACCAATCCATCTCGTTGACCTTTGTACTCATATAAAGGCACACCCATTACAACTAGCACTAAGCAAATTTTTAGATAATTGTGCTATAATAATAGCTTATTTTTATACAAGGACAGATAATGTTAGAAGGTATCATTAGAGAGAGTATCGAAAAAAAGAGTACAAAAGCTCTTAGAAGAGATGGTTATCTAATTGCCAATATTTATGGCAAGGGATTAGAAAATATAAACGCAGCTTTCAAAGAAAATGAGTTTATCAAAGCAGTTCGCTATAAGGAAACTTTAGCGTTTGGCGTAAAAGTTGGTGACAAAGAACTTGATGTAGTTGTAGTTGAATATCAAAAAGACCCAGTTACGAGCAGACTAGTTCATGTGGATTTAAAAGTTGCTCAAAAAGGTCTTTTAACTAAATATATGATTCCTGTTAAGCCAGTTGGCACTCCAAAAGGTTTAAAAAACAAAGGTGTTTTAATCCAATCCAAAAAAAGATTGGCAGTAAGATGCACTTATGAAAACCTACCAAACAAATTTGAAGTAGATGTAAGCGGTCTAGATGTGAATGATTCTATATTAGTAAGAGACATAAGTACTCCTGAAAATGTAGAAATGTTAGAAGCTGATAGAATTGCAGTTCTTGGCGTAATAAAAGCTAAGTAAGGCAACTCATGATGCTTTTCGTGGGGCTAGGAAATCCCACAGAGCAGTATCAAAATACAAGACATAATTTTGGTTTCATGACTCTTGATGAATTTATATCAAGTCATGAAACCACCCTTATAAACAAGCCAAAGTTTAAAGGCGAACTATACAAATCAAGCTCCTATCTTTTTTTAAAACCACAGACTTATATGAATAATTCTGGCATTAGCGTAAAGGCAGTTTGTGATTTTTACAAGCCTACAAGAGTTGTTGTGCTTCATGATGACTTAGATCTACCACTAGGTTCTATAAGATTTAAAAAAGGTGGCAGTAGCGGTGGACATAATGGTTTAAAATCCATTGATAGTTTTATTGGTAATGATTATGAGCGAGTAAGGCTTGGCATTGGAAAACCAAAGTTTAAAAATGATGTAATCAATTTTGTTTTGCAAAAATTTAGCGATGAGGAATTGTCATGTGTACAACAAACAATACAATACACTCAAAAAGCTCTTCATGAGTTTAAAAAATCTCCACTTGAACAAATAGCACAAACCTACACAAGAAAAAAGACCGAGTGCCAAAATGAATAAACTCTATGATAGGTATATAGCTTTTTTATATATTAAAAATTTTCTTATAATTTTTCTAGCTTTAGAGTTTTTTTATGTTGGTATTGATTTATTAAGCAATCTCAAAAATCTTCCAATATCAGCAAATTTACAACTTCTTTATATCTATTTTAATGTACAAATTGCCATCAATTACACCTTGCCTATAAGCTTAGTAATCGCCATGATAGTATCAAAAATATCAATGATAAAATCAAACGAACTTATCAGTTTATACTCTAGTACCATTTCAAAAAATCAAGTCATAATGCCTACTTTTATTGCTTCATGTAGCATTACTTTATTGTTAATTGTATTAAACTGCACCTCTTTTACCTATGCAAATAACTACAAAAATAATCTAATAAAATATAATACCATACAAGTAAATGCAAATAAAGTCTTCATGAAGTTTAATAATAATTATGTCTTTATTGAAAAATTAAATCCAGTCAAAAAAGAGGCAGCAAATATAGAAATTTTTGAGATAAGAAATGCTCGTCTAAAAAGCATTACTAGTGCTAAAAAAGCATATTTTAAAGAAAATGCTTGGCATAGTGATGAGGTAGATATGCTCATCATTCCTGAAGTAAAAAAACTTGGTGATAGAGGCTTGATAAAAAAAACCATAAAAAATCAAATATTTTTAAAAGGTTTTAAACCTAAAACCATGAATACCATACACAAATCACAATCTTTTTTAAACATTATCGACGCTTATGATGCTTTTATATTTTTAAACAAACAACAAGCAAATACTACTCATATACGATCAAGTCTATATAATTTTATATTTTTTCCGCTTTTTGCACCACTTTTGGTTATAATATTGTTTTATTTTTTGCCCTTAAGTGCTAGATTTTTCAATCTCGCCTTGCTTAGTTTTATCTTTATTTTGATAACTTTGCTTGTGTGGGGTTCTTTATTTTTACTTAGTAAATTTGCACAAAATGGGGTTATATCGCCAGAAATTGGTATTATATTGCCTATATTACTAATGTCTATATTAGCATTTAGATTGTATAAAAAAAATTCTTATTAAGGAGACTTCATGAATTATAAAGAATTATTAAAAACTTATGGCTCACCACTTTATCTATACGATTTTGATGAAATTTCATTAAAATATGAAGCATTAAAGCAAGCTTTTAGTGGTAGAAAATCTTTAATAGCATACGCACTAAAAGCAAACTCAAATCTTAGTATTATAAAACATCTATCTTCATTAGGAGCTAGTTGTGATTGTGTTAGCTTAGGTGAAATCAAAAGAGCTTTAAAAGTAGGAGTAAAACCTTATAAAATTATCTTCAGTGGAGTTGGAAAAAGCGATGAAGAGCTCAAAGAGGCTTTAAGATTAAATATATTATTTATAAACCTAGAAAGCATAAGCGAATACGAAAGGCTTGAAAAAATTGCACAAGATTTAAACATACAAGCAAGAATTAGCGTAAGAGTAAATCCAAATATTGACGCTAAAACTCACCCCTACATCTCAACAGGACTTTTGCAAAACAAATTTGGCGTAAGCTTAGAAGATGCAAAACAAATCTACATAAAAGCCAAAAATTCAAACTTCATTGAACCTGTCGGCATACATTTTCACATAGGTAGCCAAATAAACGACTTAGATGCCATAAAACAAGCCGCAAAAATCGTAGCAAATTTAGTAAGAAATTTAAACTCAATTGATATAAAATTAAAATTTTTCGATGTTGGGGGAGGAATTGGCATAAAATATAAAGATGAAAAAACCATTAAGCCATACGATTATGCACAAGCCATTCTTGAGTGCTTATATGGACTTGACATGACCATCATCTGCGAACCAGGACGATTTTTAGTCGCTAGTAGTGGAGAATTTGTCACGAAAGTAGTTTGCGAAAAAACAAATCAAAACAAACGATTTATCGTAGTAGATGGTGGTATGAATGACTTTTTAAGACCAGCTTTATATAATGCTTATCATGAAGTAAAGCTCTTAAGTGACGATGCAAATGTTAGCAAAGCAGACATAGTAGGTCCAGTTTGCGAAAGTGGGGATTTTTTAGCTAAAGATGTCATGATAGCTCAAACAAAAAAAGATGATATCATCATCATAAAAAACGCAGGGGCGTATTGTTTTAGTATGAGTAGCAACTACAACTCACGCCCAAAAGTTGCCGAAATTGCACTAATTGATGGCAAAATTAAGCTTATTAGAAAAAAACAGAGTTTTGAAGATTTGATAAAGGACGAATTATGCGAGGATATTTCATAGACATTCAAGGAACTATTTTAAGTGATGTGGACAAAAGCCCTATCAAAGGCTCTATTGAGTTTTTACAAACACTGCAAAAAAATGATATTCCTTATATTTTAGTTACAAACAATACAAAACAAATGAGCGAAGATTTGCAAAACGAATTAAGAAAAAAGGGCTTTGAGTTTAAACATTTTTTAGACCCGCTCATGGTACTTAAAGATTTGATACAAAACCAAAGTGTATATCCTTTTGGAGCAAAAGAGTTTAAAGAAGTTTTGCCTAAAATGGGCTTTAACATTGAGCTAAAGAATCCGCAAAATATTTTGATCGCAAGTTCGCACACTTTTAGCAATGCCGATTATGCACAAATGATAGAATTTTGCTTAAATGGTGCAAATTTAGTCGCCATGCACGCAACTAGCACTTATATGAAAAACAACACAAGGTTTCCAGGAGTCGGCTCGATTTCTAAAATGATCGAATACGCCACCGCAAAAAAAGCTCAAATCGTAGGAAAACCTAGCAAAAATCTTTACGAAACCGCACTAAATTATCTTCAAAAACAAAATCCAGATTTAACTTTTAGCGACATTACCATGATAAGCGATGACGCCATAGGTGATTTGTGTGGAGCAAAAGATTTAGGCATGAGGACAAACTTGGTACTAAGTGGAAAATGCAAAAACTCAAATGAGATTGAAAATTTTAAAGAAAAAATTGATGAAATTTACGAAAATATTGGAGAAATAAATCCATCATGAGCTTAGAAAAACTAAGAAAAAAAATCGACAAAATCGACGATGAACTTTTAAAACTTTTAAATAAAAGAATGGACATCATCGCTCAAATTGGCAAAATCAAAGCCAAAAACAAAAGTGCTATTTATCGACCAAAACGAGAAAAAGCCATTATAGATAGATTAAAACGCCAAAACAAAGGCAGATTAAACAAAACTGCAATTAAGACAATTTTTGCAGATATTTTTGCAATATCAAAAGAATTAGAACACCTAAAAAAGTAACATTTTTTTAAATATTTGTCTTAATAGTTTTATATTTTTAGCCTAAATAGATAAAAAATTTTGCAAATATCAGCATTTTATTACCAAAAACAAGATACAATCATACATACAAATTTAATATTTTTTTAATATTTTCAAAGAGAGATAATAAAACAATCATGTCTTTAATGAACTATCAAAACATAAATAAAAACCATAAAAAACCTAGATTGGTTTCTTTGTTTGCGGGGGCAGGTGGAATGGATTTGGGATTTAAAAATGCAGGGTTTGATATTGTTTGGGCGAATGATATTGATTTAGATGCAACCATTACTTATAAAAATAATATTGGCAATCATATTGTTCATGGAGATATTTTAAAAATCAAAAGTGAAGATATTCCAGATAATATTGATGTTGTTATCGGTGGATTTCCATGTCAAGGTTTTTCTGTAGCAAATACAAAAAGAAGTATAAAAGATGAAAGGAATTTTTTATATAAAGAATTATTGCGAATTGTAAAAGATAAAAAACCCAAATTTTTTGTTGGTGAAAATGTAAAAGGGATTTTATCATTAGCAAGGGGTAAAGTTTTTGAAATGATAAAGCAAGATTTTAAAGATATTGGATATAAAATTGAGGCAAAATTATTAAATGCGGCTGATTTTGGAGTTCCTCAGACTAGACAAAGAGTTATAATTATTGGTAATAGATTAGATAAGCAAATTTTATTTCCTAAGCCAACTCATGATGAAAATAATTATATTGCTACAAAAGAAGTAATAGGACATTTATTTGATGTTGAAACAGTAGAGAGAAATACAAATCAAACAATCAAAATAAACAATAAACAAATTCACAATCATATATCATATACAAATGTGGCTAATAAATTTTTTAAACGAAAAGATGGTGTAAGTCAAGAGCAAATTTGTGATTATTTAAAATATTGGAGAAATAAAAAAGGTATTTCGACAAAAAAAGTTGATGAGCATTTTGGATATAGGCATACTGCGGGGCACTGGTTTAGAAAAGATAATAATTCAGGCAGTATTCCAAAGCCAAGTGATTGGGTAAAATTAAAAAAGCTTTTAGGTTTTTGCGATAAATACGATGATTTTGCTACAAATTTAATCGAAAAAGAGATTGTATTTGAACAAAGCTTAAGAATATCAAATTGGGATACTCCAAGCGATACTATTACGGCATCAACTCCAGAAATACACCCTAGTAAAACTAGAAGGTTAAGTGTTAGGGAGTGCGCTATTATACAAACTTTTCCAGATGATTTTATTTTTTATGGTTCTTTATCTTCTCAACATAGGCAAGTTGGAAATGCTGTTCCGCCATTATTGGCAGAAAAAATAGCTAATCTAATTAAAGAGGGATTATAAAATGACTAGTAAACAAATAGAGCAAATAGAATGTAAATATTTAGATAAATTTTATCATTTTTTAAAATATGTTGAAGATGAAATGATGATAGGCTTTGCCACAAAAGAGGATATCAAAGATGACTGGTTTGGTAAATATGATTCAAAAATATCAGATTTTGCAGTTGGAGCTGAAAGAATAATTTATTCTTTATTTAATGGCAAGGGGATAGGGCAACCAAATTCATGTCCCGTTGGTGCTGATATGTTTTTTGAACTAAAAGATGCTTTTATTCATATTGATTTAAAAACTGTTCAAACTGATAATATAGGAGACTGCACTAATAATATATTTGTTGGAACAAATCAAAATAGCTACAAATCAGAAATAACAAAATCAAATGGAAAATCATTTGAACCAAAAAGAATATATGAACCAGCATTACCAACTTTTTACAATAAAGGCAAAGATAATGAAAAAATATGCTTAAGTTATTTTATAACAATTTTATATGAAAAAGAAAATCTAAATATTTTAAATATAAATATATTTTGTATGCCAAATGGAGAATTACAAAAACACTATGGCAGTAGAGTATTAAGTGCAGGAAAAAATCCGGATAAGGCAAGGTTTAATTTTGTAGAAGTTAAAAATTTTGAATTTTTAGAAAATAAAAGTAGGGTTAGAGTAATATATTTAGATCAAAATATGAAAGAAGAATATAAAGAAAAATTAGGCAATATCATAAAGATATATGAAGGTCAAAAGTAGTAAAAATGATAAGTTTTATAATAATATGATATAAAATATACTATAGTATAATAATTTTGCTAAAAAAAAGGTATAATATTGTTAAGTTTTAAACATACTCATGACAACAAAGGAAAGCTAATAAATTATGGATTTTAAAAAACTTTTAAATCAGATCGCTATACTTATTCAAAATTTAAATTTAAAACAGAGGATAGTTATCTCTGTTTCTGTAGTCATAGTCATAGCATTTTTGGTCTTTTTAAGTCTATATAAAGGCTCATCAAGAGTTAATTACGATGGCTATGGAGTTTTATTCGACAACATTTCTGCTACAGATTCTGCACTTATTTTACAACAATTAGAACAAGACAAAGTTCCATACAAACTCGCAAATGAAAGCACCATTTTAGTACCGACAGAATCAGTCTATAAAGAACGAATAGCAGTCGCTGCTTTGGGTATTCCAAAAAATAGCAAGGTTGGATTTGAAATTTTTGATAAACAAGAGTTTGGTGCTACAGATTTTGAACAAAAAATAAAATATTTAAGAGCTTTAGAAGGTGAGTTAGGTCGCACCATAGAAGGACTTAAACCCATACAAAAAGCTAGTGTGCATATAGCTATTCCAAAAGAGAGTGTTTTTGTCCAAAAACAGATTTTGCCCACCGCTTCAGTAGTAGTAGCAGTCGATCCAAGTGCAAAAATAAGCAACAAACAAATACTAGGCATCAAAAATCTCGTCGCAGCATCGGTCATGAAACTTCAACCTCAAAATGTCAAAATCGTAAATCAAAACGGCGTATCTTTAGGCGAAGAAAATAAAGATTTTGATGATGATTTGATACGAAACCAAATATCATATAAAAACAATTTTGAAACAAATTATGAAGATAAAATTAAAAATGTCTTAGCCCCGATTATCGGCGGTCGAGAAAAAGTCGTAGCAAATGTTACTATTGATTTTGATTTTGCAAGACAAGATAGTGTCAGTGAAGTTTATGACCCAAATTCGGTACCGCGAAGTGAGCAAAGCGTAGAAGAGAAAAGAGAAGGTAAAGAACCTCGTGATATAGGCGGAGTTCCAGGAGCTGTGAGCAATATCGGTCCAGTTGAAGGGTTAGAAAAAGACAATGTCGTAAATAAATATAGCAAAAATACAGCTACTACAAATTATGAAATTTCCAAAAAAGTAACAAATACAAAAAATGCTTTTGCTACCATCAAACGAGTAAGTGCCGCTGTAGTCGTCGATGGAAAATACGAACAAGATGAAAAAGATCAAAAAAAGTTTAAATACATAGCCTTAAATAAAGATGAAATGGCAAGAATTGATGCTATAGTTAGACAAACTATAGGTTTTAATGATAAGCGAGGAGATAAAGTAACTGTTAGTAATTTTGAGTTTAAAGCCTCCAAAAGCAATAAAGTACCTACTCAAACCTTCATATCAACTGCTTCAAAATACATAGCACCGCTTTGGCCTATTATAAAATATATCATCATGTTTGTGATTTTATATATCTTTTACAAGAAAGTCATCGTACCATTTTCAACCCACATGCTCGAATCTGTCGTCGAAGAAGAAGTTACCGAAGAAAACGAAGAGGATATGTTTGAAGAAAGTGCTGAAGATACTCTTGAAAAATACCAAAAAGCTAAAAAGAAAATCGAAGACCAAATTGTACCGACTGATTTTAACGAAGAAGAGTTGCGATATGAAGTATTGCTTGAAAAGATTAAATCAGTTGCAAATGACAAAAGCGAAGAGGTGGCAAATCTCATTCAAAACATGGTACAAAGTGAAACAGATTTTGGCTCGATTAAGGATTAATTCATGATAAAGCTAAATGAACAACAACAAATCGTATTTAGCGAACTCTCTATGCCTGAAAAGGTTGCTATTTTGCTCATACAATTAGGTGAAGATGTTACTACTTTGATCTTTTCCCACATGGAGATAGATGTAGTTACTGAAATTTCGCGATTTATAGCAGGAGCAAAAACCATAGAAAAAGCCGTAGCGGCCGCTGTTTTAGAAGAGTTTTATGCAGTACTTCAATCAAATCAATACATAAGAAGTGGTGGTATGGAGTATGCAAAAGAGATTTTATACCGAACTTTTGGAAGCGAAGCTGCCCAAAAAATACTCGATAAATTATCAAAAACAATGGAAAGCTCAAAAAGTTTTGGTTATTTAGGTAAAATCAAACCTCAACAATTAGCTGATTTTATCGAAAAAGAACACCCACAAACCATAGCGTTGATTTTAGCACATATGGACCCTACTTCAGCTGCTGAAACGATGTCATTTTTTGAAGATGAATTAAGAAGCGAAGTAACGATTCGTATGGCAAACTTAGGCGATATTTCTCCATCAGTGATCAAAAGAGTTTCAGCTGTACTTGAAAGTAAGCTAGAAGCACTTACTTCTTACAAGGTCGAAGTTGGTGGTCCAAGAGCAGTTGCAGAAGTTCTTAACAGACTTGGACAAAAAGCATCAAAAAGTGTTATTAGCTCAATCGAACAAACCGATGAAACCCTTGCTACTATGATTAAGGAAATGATGTTTACTTTTGAAGATATTTTAAAACTTGACAATAACGCTATACGAGAAATCTTAAAAGTAGCCGACAAAAAAGCTCTCATGATAGCACTAAAAGGCTCAGGTGAAGAGTTGATGCAAAAATTTATGTCAAATATGTCCCAGCGTGCTGCGGATGCTTTCAAAGAAGAGTTACAATTTTTAGGTGCGGTTAGAGTAAAAGATGTAGAAGAAGCTCAACGAAGCATTGTCGAAGAAGTACAAAAACTAGCCGAACAAGGCGTAGTTCAAATAGGTGAAGCTGAGGAAATGATAGAGTAATGGATGCAAGCGTTATAAGAAATGAGAAGATAAATAAACACAATGTTGAGACTTATCACTTTAAGGTGCTTAGCAGCTCAACTCCTACTGAAGAAGGTTTTGTATCTCAAAGTTTAGCCCAAAAATTTGAGGAAATAAAGCCAGAGTTAAAAGCACAAAATGAGCAAGAAGATATACAAAATATATCTCATGAAGAAAATAAAACTCCAACAACTACACCAAAAAAAGAGCAAGAAAATCCACCACAAGATAGTTTTGTTGAAAAATTATTGAAAAAAACAGACGAACTATCAACAAACATAATCAAACTTCAAATGCAAATTGAAAATCAAGAAGCGGAATTTGAAAAGAGATTAGAAGAAGAGATCTTAAGAGCTCAAGAAGAGGGGCAAAGAATAGGCGAACAAACAGCACAAACAAAATATCAAGAAGCCTTACAAAGCTTACAGACTCAGTATTTTCGTTCTATATCTTTACTTGAAGAAGAGTGTAAAAATCTCAACGAATTTACACAAAAAAATGAAGAAGAGCTTTCAAATGTTGCCATACAAATCGCAAAAGAGGTCATAGCAAAAGAGGTTGAAGACCACAGCTCACAAATCGCTAAAAATTTAGCTGCTTCTTTACTAAAAGATTTACAAAGCGATATACAAAAACAGATTAAAGTAAATCCTAAAGATTATGAGGAGCTTAAAAATACTTTTCAAAGCGATGAACTTGTGCAGATCAAACAAGATGAGGCCATATCGCAAGGAGGACTTATTATCTTAAGCGATTCTGGAAATATAGAAGCAACCATTTCAAAGAGATTAGAAAAATTTATACAGATGATGGACGAATAAGTGAATATTAAAAATAAAAATATTAAACAATTAAAATTATTATGTGAAGAAATTAGAGAAAAAATTTTACAAACAGTTAGTAAAAACGGAGGACATTTAAGCTCAAATATCGGTGCAGTCGAACTCATAGTCGCTATGCATTATGTTTTTGACAAGGATAAAAATCCTTTCATATTTGATGTCAGTCATCAAAGCTATACTCACAAACTTCTAACCGATAGATGGGAAGAGTTTGATACTTTGCGTCAATTTAACGGACTTAGTGGCTACACAAAACCTTGTGAAAGCAAGTATGATTATTTCATAGCAGGACATAGTTCTACTTCCATATCCTTAGCCGTAGGAGCAGCAAAGGCTTATAAACTACAAGGCAAAGATGCCACACCCATAGCAGTCATAGGAGATGGTGCCATGAGTGCTGGAATGGCTTATGAGGCACTCAATGAACTTGGTTTTAGAAAATATCCTGTCATTGTGATTTTAAATGACAATGAAATGAGCATATCAAAGCCAATCGGAGCAATTAGCAAATATCTTTCCCAAATCATGGCAGGAAAATTTTACCAAAAATTTAAAGACAAAGTCGAACAGGGATTAAAATATTTTCCAAAAGATGTAGCATATATGGCAAAAAGATTTGAAGAGGGCTTTAAACTCATAACACCAGGTATGCTTTTTGAAGAGTTAGGACTCGAATACATCGGTCCAATCGATGGTCATGATATCAAATCACTCATAGAAACTTACAAAATTGCTCTTGAGTTAAAAAAACCAGTCATCATTCACGCCCAAACCCTAAAAGGAAAAGGTTACGAAAAAGCAGAAGGTCATGATGCAAGTTGGCACGGCGTTGGTCCGTTTGATTTGAAAAGTGGAAAATTAAATAAAAGCTCATCAAAATCTGCAACAGAAATTTTTGGTGAAAACTTGCTTGAATTAGCACAAAAGCATGACAATATCGTCGGCGTAACTGCTGCTATGCCAAGTGGAACAGGCATGGATACTTTGATCGAAAAATACCCAAACCGATTTTGGGATGTAGCCATAGCCGAACAACACGCAGTAACTTCTATGGCAGCCTTAGCAAAAGAGGGCTTTAAGCCTTATATCGCTATTTACTCTACTTTTTTGCAAAGAGCATATGACCAGATTATTCATGATTGCTGTATTTTAAATTTAGATATCGTATTTGCCATTGATAGAGCTGGTATTGTAGGTGAAGATGGAGAAACACATCAAGGTGCATTTGACATTAGCTTTTTAAATGCAATTCCAAGCATGACACTTTTAGCCCCTAGAAGCCAAAAAAATATGAAAAAAATCATGCAATACACATACGAACACAAAGGCGTTTGTGCTTTTAGATATCCGCGAGGTGCATTTTTGGATTTTGAAGATGAACCAAAAGATATCAAACTTGCAAAAGGCGAAATTTTACAAGACGGAGAAGATATCGCTTTCATAGGATATGGCACAGGAGTCGGAAAAGCTATAGAGACAAAAAAAATGCTTAACGAAAAGCTAAATCCCGCTATAATAGATTTGATTTTTGCAAAACCACTTGATAATGAACTACTTTTAGATTTGAGTAAAAAATATAAAAAATGGTATATTTTTAGCTCATCTGCAAAAAAAGGTGGTATAGGAGACATTTTATCTTCATGGCTGTTAGTAAACGATATAAAGCATATAAGCTTAAAAAGTTTTGAATATGAAGATAGCTTTATCATTCATGGAAGCATAAATGAAGTCGAGCAATCCTTAAAGCTTGACGCTGCAAACATAAGCAAATACATATTAGAACATAACTAATCATGATAAGTATTTTCATAAATTTTACTTATTTTTATAATATTTATATATTATACTAAATAGTATTAATTTTTAATTAATAAAAAATATTAAGAAAAATTTGCTATAATGTATTGATTTGTATATTTTAACAAAGGAAGAATATGGATTTTTTGCAAATATTAAAAGAGAAAAATTTAAAAGCAACACCACAGCGAATGGCAGTTTTAAAATCTTTAAACAAACACACTCATCCAACTATTGATGAGCTTTATGAAGATATCAAAAAAGATTTCCCATCAGTTTCATTGGCTACAGTTTATAAAAACCTAAATACACTAAAAGATGAAAACCTCATTACAGAAGTAAATATGCCAAATGGCAAGGCAAGATATGATATATATGTCGAACCACACATTCACATAGTTTGTGATAGCTGCGAACAGGTTTTAGATATTCCTCATTGCGAAGAGCTAAATTCATATAAAAAAAGCATAGAAAACAACATTAAAAATTCTATTACTTCATTAAACCTAATAGCCCACATCAACCAATGTGATAGATGCAATTAATCAAGTAATTTTATAAGAATATTATAATTAATTTAGTATAATAGCACACAAAATATTTAAATTATTGCAAGGATAAAATTTGAAAAAAGCATTTTCACTCATGGAGCTCATGATAGTAATTATTGTACTTGGCTTATTGGCAGCTTTAGTTTTACCAAATGTCATAGGCAGGGGAGAACAAGCTAAACAAAAATTGGTTTGTATTCAAATGAAAACGATAAGTGAAGCATTAAAAACTTACAAACTAGAACTGCACTCATATCCTAGCATGGAAGAAGGCATCCAAGCACTTATTCAAAATCCAGATACTCAAAAATATAAAGACTATCCTGATGGTGGCTATCTTGACGGCAAAAAAATTCCAAAAGACCCTTGGGATGGTGAGTATGTATATTTGCTTGATGATAGTGGCTTTGACCTAGTTTCTTTGGGAGCTGATGGAAAAGAGGGTGGCGAAAAAGAAAATAAAGACATAAAGTTTTCTTCTTGCAACTAACATCATGAAAAAAGGTTTCTCTTTTTTTGAATTAATGCTAGTTGTCTTGATTATAGGCTCAACTTATGCACTTTTGATTCAAAATTTTGGCTTTAAAGACCCAAAAAAAGAGGATCTAAACTTAGTAAATCTTCCTGTTCATCTAAAAAGAGATTTTACAAAAACCCATGTAAGTATAAAATGTTTTGACGAATGTTCGATTTGTAAAATATATAATGATAAAGATGAAATAAAAGAGATTAAAGGGCTTTTTGAAAAGGATTCTGATCCTATAGTATATAAATTAATAAATGGTTATTATGAAAAAATTGAATTTGCAAATATGTATGAAGACTATAAGACAATAGCGGTTTGTTTTGAATATCATATACAAAAAAATGGCAGTAGTGATGAATTAGTTTTAGAGTATAAAGATAACTTTTTATTATATGATAACTTTGCAAATCAAGCTAAAGAGTTTGGATCGTTAGATGAAGTTAGCGAATACAGACTTGCAAAAATTGACGAATTAAAAGAGTTAAGATGATATTTAAATACAAAGGCATAGACGAAACTGGTAAAAAAATAAATTCAAAAATAGAAGCTACTAGTTTAGATGAGGCAAAAAAGAGATTAAAAGCACAAAAAATTATCTACAAAAGTATAAAAGAAGAGAGTATAAATTTTTCAAAATTTAATTTTAAACGCTCTTATGCACTAACGCCTAATGAACTTTCGAGCTTAAGTAGGGATTTTAGCTTATACATTCGCTCAGGAATTAGCTTAATTAACGCTGTAAGCTTAAGTCAAAATCAATACAAACACCACAAAAAAATAAGTCTTTTTTTGCAATCCATTAAAACATCTTTAGATGAAGGAAAAAATTTCTATCAAGCTTTAGATTCTCAAGTTGCCATTAAATTACCAAATTTTTACAAACAAAGTATAAAAGTTTCCGAAGATAGTGGCATTTTAGATGAAGTCTTGCTCGAACTTTCTAAATTTTTAAAAAATCAAGACCGCATTAACAAACAAGTTAGTTCCGCATTTGCTTATCCTGTTTTTATTTTGGTTGTTTCTGTGTTTGCAGTCGGCTTCATGTTAGGCTTTGTTGTGCCTAAAATTACAGCTATATTCGAACAGATGAATCAAGAATTACCACTCATAACACGCATAGTTGTTAGTACAGGAAATTGGCTTTCTGAAAATTGGTTAGTTAGTTTGTTAGTGTTTGTTAGCTCTTTAATAAGCATAAAGCTTTTGCTAAGATTTAACAAAAAAGCAAAATATCTCGTCGATGAATTTATGTTGCAATTGCCTTTTTTTGGAAAAATTGTACAAAATAGCGAACTTGGAAGATTTACTTATATTTCATCAATTTTATTAAAATCTGGCGTTCCTTTTGTTCAAAGCGTAAATTTGAGTGCTAAAATTTTAAAAAATTCTGTCATAGCTGAAGTCTTTGAAGAAGCATCAAAAAAAGTAGTTGAAGGTTCAAAACTCTCCACTGCTTTAGCAAAATGTTCTCATAAAATAGATGTAAGCTTCACTCAAGCCATAGCTTTAGGAGAAGAAACAAGCGAAATTTCACCAATTTTACAAAATTTAAGCGAAATGTATTTTGAAGAAAATAAAGATAAATTAAGTATATTTTTATCATTGCTTGAGCCTTTTTTGATGCTAATTGTAGGCGTACTCATAGGTTTTATCGTAACGGCTATGCTTTTGCCGATTTTTTCTATCAATATCCAGTGAGGCTATCATGAAAAAAGGCATAGTCATGATTGTTACTTTAATACTAATCATGAGTTTATCTATGTTTGTTTTAAAGAGTGCAAGTTTGACAGAAAAATACCTAAACGATGTTGGCGATTCGGTATTTTATGCCCAATTTAACCGCAGTTTTTTAGATATGACAAGAGCTATTGAAGATCTTTCAAAAACCATAGATAATAGTGAAAAATTTTCGTTAGCTTTAAAAATACCCCTAATAGTTAATGATAAAAAAAGCAATCTATCTACTATTTTGCGTCTTTATCCACAATCTGGAAAATTTAATATAAACACACTTTTAGATACTAACAATACGATAAATCAAGCACTTTACGACATGGTTTTTTCTCTTTTAAGTGATTATCAGATAAATGATTCGCTTTTTTTCATGTCTTTACTTTTAGATAGTATTGATATCGACGATGAAGAGAGAGTATTTGGTAGTGAATTTACCTACGATAATGGCACTATTTTAAAAGATGGTAAAATAGAAAATTTTAAAGCTTTTGAGCAAATAGTAAAATACTACTCAAAACAAAGAGACGATAGTAAAATTCATAAAATCCCTTGGAATAAAATCGTAAGATTTCAAGGCGAAAAAATTGATTATAACTATATTCACCCAAACATTAAAGCTATTTTAGAGCAAAATTATGGTATAAATACACCTCAAGATGACGAACTTGTAAAATCTCATGAAGATTTAAATTTAGATGAAGAGCAAAAAAATATTTTCAAAGCACTTAAAATTGAGTATTTTGTGCCGATTTTTTCATGTGATTTTGAGTTTCGTTTTGGTAAAAAAAGTACAAATATTACATTTGATTATAATTTACAAACAAGAAGGATAAGCAATATTGAAACAATTTTTTAAAAAAATAAAAAATATCTTTAAAAAACAAAAATCAAACTATATTTTGTTAGCTCATGAAAGTAAATACAATCTTGGACTAAATAAAAAAGTAGATATCATTTTATCTCCAAAATATTACTGGGCAAAAAAAGAAAAATTGCCCGTTAAATACGCTTATCAAGCTAAAGCTTACGCTCCATCTTCATTTGAAGGTATTATACCCGAAGGGCATTATACATATCTAACAAAAAAACAAGGTGATGAATTTATTTTGTATGCCTATGATGATAGTTTTATCATAAACCAACTTCAAAACATAGGTATAAGAGCTGAGCATATTTTAAATGTATATTTTGCACAAAATGAGTTTTCAAACTTCAAAATTGCTATCGAGCTAAATCCAAATGAGTGTTTAATATCTCATGATGGAGTTATCATAAAGGTACCAAAATCAATGGTAGAAGATAGCATTAGTATAGATGAATATTTTAAATCACATTCATTATCTGATTTTTGTATTAATTTAAATAAATTTAATAAAATCATAGATTTTAAAAAAGCATACATCATATCAACACTTTTAGCCTTAGTTTCAATCTTTTATTTTAGCGAATTTTTATGGCTTGGAGGATTAAACGAAGAACAAGAACATCAAAAACAAAAAATTATAAAAGAGTATAGATTGCCTAAAACCTCTATGCAAACAGAACTTTTAATGAAAAAATTACAAAAAAAAGCAGATGAACAAATCCTCATAAGAGAGAAATTTTACATCATAAATAAACTTCCTTTACAAAAAGAACAATTTATACAAGAGATTAGCTTTAGCTCTAAGCTTTTTAAGATTGTTATAAATATAGAGAAAAATGCCAATTTTAATAAAATAAAAAGCTACCTTCAAAAATATTTTAAATTAAATAGTGTAAAAAATGAAAAAAAACAAGTAATTTTTGAGGTAAAAATATGATAAAAAAAATAAATCCAATACACATAACAGCTTTTTTAGGTATAATTTTGCTTATACTTGTTTTAAGCGTACAAATTAGAAGAAGTGGCATCAAAACATCTTCTGATGAACTGACAAATTTTGAACAAAAAGCAAAAAGATTAGAGACATTAAAACTTGACTGGCAAGAAAATGAAGATATTTCAAGATTAGATTCTATCGCACCTAGCACAGAGATCAAAAAGCAAATGAGCATAAAAAGACAAGGGAATAAAGCCATAGTGAAAATATCAAAAATAAATAAAAATTATGTAGATATTGTTATTAAAAATATTTTGAACGAAACATTTGAGATTAAAAAATTTAACATAATTCGCCTTGACCAAGAAAATTTGGAACTAAATTTAGAGGTTAAGATATGAGAAAAAAGATTCTATTAACATTTTGCTTGTTTTTTATTATTATAGCCTTTTTGCCAAAGGAGAATATCTATTACAAAGCAGAAGAGATTTTAAAAGAACAAAAAGTCGTGCTTAGCGGAGAAAATACTACCGATATTTTGGGTGTTTTCAATATTAGTGATGCTAAGATTTATTATGATAGTATTAAAGTTGGCAAGATAGAAAATATAAGGATTTTTCCTTTTGTTTTTTTTAATGTTCTTAATATTTCTAATGCAAATTTTAGTGATGAGTTAAGAAATTTTTTGCCCAAAAATATAGATTCGTTTAATATATTCATGACAGCATTTTATCCTATAAGTGCATATATAAGTGGCAGTGGAGATTTTGGAGAAATTAGTGGTTATATTAATTTTTATTCACGAGAAATGAAAATTAAACTTAAACCAACACAAAAGTTTTTGAAAACTTACAAATCTCTTGCAAGAGAGTTTAAAAAAGTGGAAGGTGAGTATGTATATGAGAAAATTTTCTAATATCCTAACGCTTCAAAATGCCATTATTTTACTTACATTTGTTGTAATAGCAAAGTTTATCTGTGTTATTTTACTCATGTTTTTACCAAAGAGTGGAATAAATATCTCAGATGCAAACTCACAAGAGATTACATATAGAAGTTATAAAGTAGCAAAAATATTTGGATTAAAAAAAGTGGTTGGAAATTCTATAGATATTAAACCAAAAGAGGTTTTAAAAATTGATAGTTTGATTTTACGAGGACTTTATGGAAATAGTGAAGTAGGCTTTATCGTTTTTGCTGAAAAAAGCAATCCTAAAATCAATCAAATTTTAGCCCTTAATAAGACATATAAAGGTTACAAACTTATACAAATTAGACAAAAAAGTGCTATTTTACGCAAAGGTTCCAAATCGTATGAATTAGAATTTAAATTAAATCAAAGTACAAATTTTATCACTAGAGTCAAACAAGTAGTTCAAGAAAAACCAAATATCCAAACCGATGTAGTAAGAGCTGTAAGCAGAAAAGATGTCATGCATTATGCTAAAAATTTTGATGAAATTTGGAAAAATATTGCCATTCAAGAGATAGAAAAAGATGGAAAAATACAAGGATTTGCCGTACTATCAGTCAATCAAAAATCCATCTTTGCAAAACTAGGACTTACGCAAGGAGACATCATAAAAGCAGTCAACAATCAAGAAATCAAAAGTTACGCAGACGCTTTTAATATCTACAATAATATAAAAAATTATGAAACTCTTAAAATTGAAATTATCAGAAATAAACAAAAAAAGGAATTAGAATATGAAATATTTTAAAGTTATACTTTTAGGCTTTGCAGTTTGTTGTGTCTTAGGCACACCAGCGAGTGCTAAAAGCACAAAAAAAGATAAGGTATTGATACGAGAAGAAGTTACTATTAACTTTAAAGATTTAGAGATAAACGACTTTGTAAAGCTTGTTTCTAATGTTTTAAATAAAAATATTTTACTTCAATCTCCAATTCCAGGTAAAGTAGATTTTGTCTCTACAACTCCTGTATATAAAAACGACTTGCCCGCAATTTTACAATCTGTACTCGGTGCTAAGGGATATTCTTTAGTAGATAGAGGCTCATTTTTAGAGATTGTTCATAGTAAAAATGCAGCAAAATACAATCTTCCTTTAGTAAAAAACTTAAATGGAGATTACCTACAAATGGTAACAAAAATTGTACAAATCAAAAATGTAAATGCTGATTTTATAGCTTCAAAAATAAAACATTTACTCTCATCTTCATCATCGCTTGTAACAGTAAGAGACAATAACTCCATTTTGATAACAGATTTTCCAGAAAACATCAAAACCATAGAAAATATCATAAAAAAACTTGAAAGTTCAAATGGTGTTCATGCCTACTTTTACAAGCTAAAAAATGCCCAAGTTAGCTATATTTATCCATCATTACTAAGCATTGTAAAAAGCAGATTTAACTCAAAAGTAGAAACACAAAAAGTATCCATCTCATCAGATAAAGCATCAAACTCCATCATAGCAGTCGCTAGTGAAAAAAACTCCATTATTTTAGGAAATATCATAGCAAAATTTGATGTAAAAGGTGCACTTCCTATCAAAAAAACCGTTGTCATATCTTTGAAAAACACAGAAGTTAAAGATGTATTAAATGTTGTGACTAAAATTTTAGCCTCAAAAAGACAAACAAACCCAACTAGTATCCCAACAGTTGTAAGCGAACCAAATACAAACTCCATCATTATAACAGGCATTAAAGAAGATATTGAAGAGGTGCAAAGCATCATTAAAGAACTTGACAAAGAGCAACTTCAAGTCTATGTAAAAGCCAGAATTATCGAAGTAAGTAAAGAAGCAAGCGAAAAATTGGGAGCTAAATACGGCTTAACAGCGGGAAAAGCAAACTCAAGCGGCCTTTACACTCTAGCTTTAGGAATGGGCGGAAATTCTATATCGATAGATCCAAAACAATTTGGCATCAAAATTCCAGAACTCCAATCTGGCTTAGCCTTAGGAGCTGCTATCGATTTTCTAACCACACACGGAGCTGCTAACACCGTGGCTGAACCATCAGTACTTTGTATAAACAATAAAGAATCAAAAATCTATGTCGGTCAAACAGAAAGCGTCATAACAAGTGCCACCACAAAAGACAAAACAACAGATTTGTCAAGAAATACTTACAATCGTGAAGATATAGGTCTTACTTTAAAGATCAAACCTCGTATTTCAAACGATGGCAAAGTGAGTTTAGAAGCAGAAACTAAGATAGAAGATGTAGTTCCAAACTCAAGAGCAGGTATGCCGACTACCACCAAAAGAGAGGTAACTACAAAGGCTATCGTTAAAAATGGAGAGAGTGTCATCGTAGGTGGTCTTATCAAAGACAAATCAGGAACTAGCATCTCAAGGATACCTATCTTAGGTCATATTCCTTTACTTGGAAATCTTTTCACTCACAGAAGTGATAGTGGAGATAATTTAAATCTTGTCATCGTTTTAACTCCTTACATCATCGAGCAAAGCGAAAATTTAACAAGCCTAAGAAAAAAACTTGCCGAACTTGATGTGTTGCAAGAAAAATACAATAAAAAATTTATGGCATATTTAAGACAAAAAAACAAAAGAGCTGTAGATGAACCTTTGTTTGACAAAAAACATAAAATAAAATACAAAGAAAACAAACAGATAAAACCAGAGCCTAAGCCAACTAAAACACAAGAGTTAAAAAGCCAACCAATAACTCATGAACAAATGAAGCCAAAGATAACACCAGAGGCAAAAGAAGAGGTCATAGAAGTTATACCACCAGTTAAGACTATACAACCAACTCCTAAAAAAAAGATAAAGCTAATCAAGATAAAACGAGAACCAAAAAACGAGTATAATATACAGACCAAAGAGGACCCTTATGCTAAATTGCTTGGTAGGATAGGTAGATGAATTTAAACATACAGCCTCTTCATGACATAAGTCTTGAGCCTCTTGAGGTCGAAGATATTGATTTAAATATAGCTTTAAAAAACTATGTCTTATTTTCGATTCAAAATGATGAAAAAATAGTATGCGTAAATGAAAGATATCTCGCCTCATCGTTTGAATACATTTCAAAACAAGCAAACGAATACAAAGTCGTATTTTTAGACGAAGAGTCTTATGACAAACTTTTCAATCGCTTCTTAGAGTTAAGAACTGATAAAGAATTAGCTGGAATTGACAAAAGTACCGAAGAAGAAGTGAGCGAAGAAGATCTAAATCTAACGGAATTTTTACGAAATTCAAGCGATATTTTAACAAGCGAAGAGTCCGCTCCTATCATCAAATTTGTAAATTCACTTTTTTATCAAGCGGTTAAAAAACGCTCATCAGACATTCATATCGAAATGCATGAATTTAAAGGAGAAGTTAGATTTAGAATAGATGGTATTTTAGTTAAACATATCGAGCTAGATAAAAGCATCTTAAACCTTGTCGTAAGCCGTATCAAAGTCATTTCAAATCTTGACATAAGCGAAAAAAGAATCCCCCAAGATGGACGAACTCAGGTTAAAATAGCAGGAAGAACACTAGATATTCGTGTATCAGTACTTCCTACATATTATGGCGAAAGAGTGGTCATGAGGATACTTATGGACAGCGAAGATATACCAAGTCTTGAAGAGTTAGGATTTGCTGATGATATAGTCGCTTCTTTAAATGAGATTTTAAAATACTCTCACGGCATCATACTCGTAACTGGTCCTACAGGAAGTGGAAAATCAACCACCCTTCATGCTTTTTTACAGCGTCTTACGAGTCCAGAAAAAAACATCATAACAGTTGAAGATCCAGTTGAATATAAAGCTGACAATATCAACCAAATCCAAGTAAATTCTAAAGTTGGACTTACTTTTGCAGCAGGGCTTCGCTCCATTTTGCGTCAAGACCCTGACATTGTCATGGTTGGTGAAATTAGAGACGGTGAGACTGCTAGCATCGCTACTCAAGCAGCTCTAACAGGACACTTAGTTCTCTCAACCTTACACACAAATAACGCAACTTCATCCATCACAAGACTAGCTGACATGAAAGTAGAACCATTTTTAATCTCATCTTCGCTTTTAGCAGTTCTTGCTCAAAGATTAGTAAGACTTTTATGTGAGCAGTGCAAACAAGAAGACACGCTAGCAGAAGAGTATGCAAAAGAGTTTGACCTGCCACAAAACGCAAAAATTTACAAATCATGCGGGTGTAAAGCTTGTAACTACACAGGATATGAAGGAAGAAGAGCTATTGGAGAAATTTTCATTTTAGATGACAATGTAAAAACCTTACTCAAAGAGACAACAAACGACCATCAAATAAGAGCTTTAGCTAAACAACAAGGTTTTACAACACTTTCTACTAGATTAAAGCGTATATTATTGGACGGAAAAACAAGCATGGATGAAGCATTAAGGGTTGGCATAAAAGATGCGTAAAGCATTTACTTTAATTGAAGTACTAGTTTCTGTTAGTATTATCTCCATAGTTGTTTTAGGACTTTTAAGCTCATCTGCTACAAATGGCAAATTATCCAAAAGACTCTCTGATAAGTATAAACAAAAAGATGAATTTTCCATTGTTTTATTAAATGCAAATAAAAATTTTCATAATTCACAAAAAAGTTTATATGATTTTTTAGGCAAAAAGTATAAAATCAAAAATGATGAGCTAAAGACATGGTTAAAAAATAAAAAATTTGAATATACCGATAAAGAATTTTCTACCATGAAATTATTGGATTTAGACATTGAAGAGCTAACAAATGGCGAATATGACAAATCCATGCTACCTGATTTTGCTTTTAATATCCAAAAGGTAAAATCCCTAACCCCAAAAGGTAGCACCATAGGATACACTTTTAATCTACAATGAAAAAAGCATTTACTTTAGTCGAAATAATATTAGCAGTTTTAATATTTGGCATTATCATGATATATATGTACGACATTTTAGCAGTAACAAAAAAAAGCACAAAAGCTTATGAAAAAATCTACGAAAAAGATCAAAAAGCCCAACAGATAAAAAAACTTTTTTACAATGATATTTTCAACCAAATCGATCCTTACTCTGATACAAGTCTTAAAACAAAAGATGATTATACGACATATCATCTTCGCACAAGCAACTCAATTCATGGACTAATAAATCCATTTGTGGCCTATAGCGTACTTGGTAAGACATTATATAGATTTGAGAGTGTGCGAGAGTTTGAATTGCCCTTAGACGATGAGAGTTTAGACCATGTATTTTTTGATAAAATTGCCACTAATTTAGACAATTTTTTGATATATTCATATAAAAATGATAAACTTATCACCTATAGCATCAACAAACAAAAAACTATCTTTGAAATATCACTTCCATATAGCAAAAAAGTAATCATTGTAAAACAATAATTAGCTTAATTTATCCACTTTTCTAGCCTTTAAAATCATAAAAATAAGCAAAAGCACCAACAAATACCCAAACCATTCGCCATATTTTTCATATATGGTTGTTTTATGCTTTAAACTTATAGAAGAGACGATGGCACTTTGTTGATTTATCGCACTCATGTTGTTGATTTTGCCATTACAATTTACTATAACACTAGCTCCATTTGTGTTTGCACTAACTATGGGTATGTTATATTCTATCGCCCTAAATACCGCGTCGCTTTGATGAAAATATGGAAAAAATTTATTTTTATTCATGTCATCATCAGTCGGGAAAAACAGCACTTTCGCACCATCTTTTACAAGTTTTCTCACTATATCATCAAAATGAAAATCAAAACAAACTCCCGCCCCAATCTTACCAAAATCGCTCATAAAAGCCTTTGGTTTTTCATCTGAAGAGGAAAAACCAGCACTAATCTCACCTTTAAAAAGATGAGTTTTTTTAGCATAATTAATGTTTTCATCTGGTGAAATAATCAAAGCAGTGTCATATAGTTTATTATTTTGATTTAAAAAACTATCTACGATCAAATACGCTTGTGTCTGTTTTGAAAAATCTTTTAAAATTTTTAAAGATTTTTCATCATAAGAGTTTATAAATTCATTTTCACTCCAAACTATAAAATTTGGTTTTTGTGCTATAATTTGCTTACTTAATTTTAGATTTTCAAATAAAATTTTTTTTGAAATATTTTTATCTTTTACAAAATACCCTTCACTATTTTGTCCATTTATGGAATTTGCCATATCTGATATGGCAGCTACTTTTATGATTTTATTTTGCTCAATTTTAGCATTAAAGTATCCAAAAACTAAAGCTATCATGACAATAAAAAGAGCAAAAAAGGATGAAATATTTTGTTTTTGTTTTGATATTTTATTTGCTATTATTTCACTTAAAGCACTATTTGATAAAAGCAAAATAAAGCTAACTCCACTGATACCTGTGATGCTTAAAAGCCCTAAAGCTTCTATAAAACCCCATTGAGATTTTGCATATGGCACAAACCACCACTCGTTTACAAAGGGTATTTGTCGTTGCATAAATTCAAATGAGCTATACACTAAAGGAAGCATAAAAATTCCAAAATTACCACCAATTTTTCGCTCAAACCTTAAACCATATCCTACCAATCTTGCATGATAAAATCCCACAGCCATCATCAAAGCAATTCCGACATAAAGGCTAAAAATATCCAAATACCATCTATAAACAAGCCCGACATACAAAAAAGCAAATGGTAAAATTATCTTAAAAATACAACACTTATCATGAAGCTTTAAAGCTACTAAAAGAGGCACGAGAGCAAAAAAACCTACAAAAGGTAGATCGAAAAATGGTGGCATACAAAACGCCAACAAAACAGCTGAAGTTAAACTAGCACAAAGAGATATAAAATATTTCATACTAAACTTTCATATTTTTTTCTAAGTATGAGGCATAAAATGAGATAGGATAAGTGATCATCAAATACCCAATCGCCAAAGGAATATAACTCTCTAAAGTCGAATATGTATAAGCATTTACTTCTTGTGCATTCATGGTAAATTCACTTACTGATATAATCGAAAGCAAAGATGAATCTTTTACTATAGAAGCAAATTGACCTGTTAAAGGCGGAATGATGCGTTTGTAGGATTGGGGCAATATAATGTATCTATAGGCTTGAAAAGTACTTAATCCTAAAGATTTCGCTGCTTCGTATTGTTCTTTTGCTATGCTTTTTATACCTGCTCGCAAAATTTCAGCCACATAAGCACCCGAAAAAATTGCTAAAATAAAAACACCAGATACATAGCGATTATCAAAACCCAAATTTGCCGCAAAAACATAAAAAAATATCAAAATTTGCACCAAAAGTGGCGTTCCCCTAATAAGTTCGACATAACATCTACTTAAAAATCTCAAAAGTATAATTTTTGAATTTTGTCCATAAGCGAAAAAAATTCCTATCAAAAGGCTAGAAATCAAGGCAAAAAATGATATAGCTATAGTGGTCAAAAAACCATCAATAAACTTTTGTCTATATTCCCAAATACCTTGCCAATTAAAATCATATGAAGTCAAAGAAAACATGAAGTAAAATATCGAACAAACCATTAGGGCCGATATTAAAAAATTAAAAACATAAACCCTCTTGTCAAGTTTTGGCTCACTTTGAAAAGATATTTTGTTTATAAAAAACTTTTTAATATTAAACTCCTAAACTTAAAAGAAAAATGGAATATTGAGCTTTTTAAAAGTCTTTTTTGCCTCTTTAAGATATTTATCTGCAATTTTATCAAATGTACCATCAGCTTTTGCTTTTTTTATAAATTCATCAAGCTGTTGTTTTAATTTTGCATCATTTTTTCTTAATGCTATACCCCAATAATCAGGCTCTTTTTGAAATCTTTTCAAAAGTGCAGTTGTTGTTTTTTCATGTTTAATCCAGTTTTTATAGATGCTTAATTGATCATATAAAAATCCATCAGCTTTTTTCTGTATAACTTCTAAAACTGCCGCATTTTCTTTATCAAATGGTAAAATTGTAGCATTTTTTAAATTTTTTTGTGCATAAGTATGACCAACAGTTCCTTGCTTTACAGCCACTTTTTTGCCTTTTTGATCCAAGTCTTTTATACTTTTAATTCCAGAATTTTTATAAGTTAAAATTGCTAAGCTAGAGTTTGCATACGGACTAGAAAAAGACACAACTCTTTGTCTCTTTTCAGTAATGCCCATAGAAGAAATGATAATATCAACTTTATTTGTTTTAAGAGAAGGAATAAGCCCTGTCCAAGCTATATTTTTAATGACCACTTCACGATTTAGATATTTGCCTAAAGCATAAGCTAAATCAACACTAACTCCTGTCGCTTTGCCGTTTTTATCGCTCATTTCAAATGGCGGATAAGCAAGCTCCATACCGACCACAAGCGGTTTTGCAACAAGTGATGTACTTATGACACCTAATGCTAAAAACAGAGCAAACCATAACTTTGTAAATTTTAAAAACATACTTTAATCCTTTAAGTAAAATATGTCATTATACGCAAAAATTCTTTAAATATCTATTTAATCTTTCATGAGATAATCTTAAGAAGCTTCATGAAGCAAATCCCCCCCCCATTTTTTTATCAAACCCTAAACCTCCCTAGTTCACTATCTAATTGATTTGTCATCTTGCTTAAATGTTCACTTGCACTTGCTACTTCTTCAACACTTCTAG
>PDWI01001427.1_pt1 | contig 37853 bp, 40 predicted proteins | sample 1430891 | NCBI WGS metagenome assembly PDWI01 (sample SAMN01162508, study PRJNA174530) | Oral metagenome, whole genome shotgun sequencing project. | biome: Marine environment; feature: Marine mammal; material: Swab sample of the gingival sulcus; isolation source: swab sample of gingival sulcus... | reverse complement strand
CATTTTAGGACCTAAAGGCTGGATAAACGGAAGCTCAGGTTCAGTAAATAGCCAAGTTAATACAGGATCAGGCAATGACTACATTAAAGCACAAGGCTTGTCTAAATGTGGTATTGAGTTAGGTGGCGGTGACGACTTAATTGAAATTGAACAACTAGGTTGGGCATTAGACGTTCCAGCGGTATTTATGGGCGATGGCAATGACACCATTAAAATGGATTACTTCTCAACAGGATCTTTAACAATGGGCAACGGCGATGACCATATTTATATTGGCGGCGATGCAAATGATTATAAAGGTAAATTTATGCGAACAGGATTTATCTATGGTGATGATAAGTTCTCAAGCCAAAACACAGGTTATGACACACTTCACATTGATAAAGTATCAGATCGTGCATTAAATCTAGGCTGGGTTGAAATACGCTCAATTGATGAATTTGACCTAGAAAATGGTATTAGCCAAAAATTTGAGCTACACAGTTCACAATTACTTGACTACTCATCAAGCGATGAAATTTTTGTTAAAGGCGACCACAACGACCACGTTGAACTAAAAGGCAAATTTAGTAAATATCAATCAAACGTAGAAAAAGACGGCTACACCTACGATGTTTACACTGCAACCGCCGTCGGTTACAAAGTCTATGTTGAAACAGAACTACTAATCTAATTAGTTTGTTAGTTTTCTAAAGAATAAAAAAGGGGCTTTGCCCCTTTTTTTCTATCGGTTTATATTTGACTTAATCAAGCTACAAAGAATATGAAAAGTAGCGATAAAAGGTATTTCTTTATTAGAAAATGAAATGACAGCAAAGCAAATAAGAAAAGCAAAAAGAATAAATCCTTATGGAAAATAATCAATAAAGGCAAGTTTTCTTGCCTTTTTTATACTTTGGTAAAATAACAAAATATTTTAACCGCTTGTTTGAGAATATTCTTGCTAAACTACAAAATTTTTCCGTGAATATCCCAGCCGTGCTTTTGGCTATCGTGTATTGCTTTGGTTCTTCTATATCCTACGCATTTGCTCATAATAGAAACAAATTTTGAATACCAACTTTTTTCGTAATTAAATATTGAGTCAAAATATTGCTCTTTGTTGATACGATTATTGATATTTTGTTCAAGGTGAGAGTGGATCATTGAAATTGACTCATTCGGACAATAATAACAAGCAACTCTATCAGCGGTAAATTCTTGTGCTTTATTAAGAAATCTATTTAAAAAGGTTATTGTCATAAGAGGTTCAATGAAAAGAATCCTTAATTTTCTATGCCCACATTTTATGTGTGCTAGCTTGTGAGCAAGAGCAAAGGTAAGTTCATCGCCATTACCTTCTTCATCGTAAATGGTATTAACAATATCACTTGGTAAAATAATGTAATGTTCATAAGTTGAGCAGATAGTAGTAAAGAAATGTTTTATGCCAAAACCATTAATAACACACAGTGGCGGAAATTGATTTTTACCTTTTTCTTCGCTAAATCCCATTTTTAAGGCTAGCTCTTTGTAAATTTGGTAAACTTCTGGTAATTGCTTATTAGAAACAATAATGCCATTTTTTAATTTTTGATGAAAGTTGAACTTGATAAAGAAAAATCCAACAAAAGGAAAAAATAGCCCACTAATAATCATAAAATCTGAATCTTCAAGTTCGTTTTCTATTCCATCAGCAATGAGGAAAAAACATAATAAAATTATGAAAATAGTTAAGCAAAATCCCAAAATTATTAAAGGTCTTTCTGCTTTGTGTCTAAATTCTTTAATGCTAGGTTCTTTGGTTGTTTGTTTTTGAGAATGTGCCATTTTTACTCTTCTTATAAATAGAAAAAATAGTAACAGATCGATTATTATCTGTTACTATTTAGGTTAAAAAATATTATTTTTTATTTTTAAAAATAAGACCTGCGTGATGTTTCTTTCTGATTGCTGCAATTCGCCAAGCAACAAAACCGTGATCTTGTTGTAAATTCGCAACCCACGCCCAAAAACTTTTTTTCTCAAAATGTTCTTTGGTATATCGCTCCAAATCAATTTCTTTGTAAGCATATTTTCCAGCTGCTAACATCATTAAACCACGACCTGTGCTATCGCCTGATAATTTTTCTCCTAATTTATCACAACCATATTCTCTTGCTCTTGAAAGTGGCAAGCCAAAAAGATAATTAACCACGGGGAAGTTCATCCAAACTGTTAAAAAGTTGTACCACCATTTCACATGATTAAATTTAATATGACCAAGTTCGTGTCCTAAAATAAATTTTAATGATTCAATATCATCATTTTTTAAACATCTTTCTAAAATATCAGAGTAAATAGCGGCAAAATTTCTATATCCAGGAACGCAGGTTGCATAAGCATTTAATGCACCGCTTCCATTTACCAAATACAATTCAGGAACTTTTTCAAAGCCTATTTCGTTAGAGAGTTCGACAAATATTTTGTAAACCTCAGGATATTGTTTTTCATCAAGTTTGACCGAGTTCCCAATCAATTTTCCATACATTTTTCCGATAGCGGTTAAAATAAGAAAGAAAAATGCAACAGGTAATAATAAAATTACAAACCAGTAATAGTATTGAAAATATTCAAAAAAATCTTTATCTTCATTTGGAATTTGGGCAAATATTTCTTTATCTGATAAGTTTTTAGCACTAGGATGTTCAGTTTTATAAGTTGTTATTAAATCAGATTTTAGTCCTTCTTCAATGTCTGTTTTGAAAAATGAACCTACTAACAATAAAGAAAGAATGATAACGGTGATAGATAATAGCTCCTAAAGCAAATAATTTGTTTTCTTTGGGGTGTTTGCATTGGTGAATTTCGTGTGCGTTCATAATATATTCCTTAAAGTACTTTAATAAAAAAAAATTATAACATAATTCAAAAATATTATAAACCTGTTTTTTTTATAACATTTTTCAGATTGAAAAAATAAGGTTTTTTTGTTAAGATGGGTCGTCTTTTTCTTATTTAGTAAACAATGGAACAAATTATTAAACAAAAACTTTTAGAGCATTTAAACCTTGCTCATTTAGTAGTAGAGGGCGATGGCTCTCATTTTGGCGTTATTGCCGTGAGTGATGACTTTGCAAATCTTACTAAAATCAAACAACAACAGATGATTTACGCTCCGCTTAATGAGTATTTTGCAAGCGGTGAAATTCACGCATTAAGTATAAAAACATTCACCACAGAGCAGTGGAAAAAAGAAAAGTTTTTTCATTAAGGATAAATTATGCAAAAATTTAAAGTTGAAGGTTCAAAAGTTTTAAGTGGCGAAGTTGCAATTTCTGGAGCAAAAAATGCCGCTTTGCCAATTTTATTTGCTAGTATTTTAAGCACGGATGAAGTGATTTTAGACAATGTTCCTGAATTAAAAGATGTGGAAACATCGCTTAAAATATTAGAAATTCTTGGGTGTGAAATTAACGCACAAGGCAATCAAATTCGCTTAAATGCAAAAAATATTAACAATTATACCGCTCCATATGAATTAGTAAAAACAATGCGTGCGTCAATTTGGGCGTTAGCTCCGCTTGTGGCTCGCTTTGGCACTGGGACGGTTTCACTTCCAGGTGGTTGTACCATCGGAGCAAGACCTGTTGATATGCACCTTTCGGCATTAAAGCAGATGGGGTGTGAAATTATTTTGGAAGAAGGTTATGTGAAAGCGGTATGTAAAAAGTTACAATCTGCACATATTAAAATGGAAAAAGTAAGCGTAGGGGCAACTATTTCAGCGATGATGGCAGCAACGTTGGCTGAAGGCGTAAGTGTGATTGAAAATGCGGCCTTTGAGCCTGAAATTTCGGACACTGCTTATTTTCTTAACAAACTTGGAGCGAAAATTGAAGGTATCGGCACTAGCACTTTAACCATTACAGGCGTTGAGTCGTTAGGAGGTGGCAGTCATTCAATTGTGCCTGATCGCATTGAAACAGGAACATTTTTGATTGCTGCTGCCGTTTCAAAAGGTAAAATTACTTGTACTAATTGTGTGCCAGAGCATTTAACGGCGGTGCTTGAAAAATTGCAAGAGGCAGGTGCGGTTATCACAACCGATGAAAACTCAATCACGCTTGATACACAGGGTAAAAGATTACAAGCGGTGAGTTTTGAAACAGCACCATATCCAGGTGTGCCAACCGATATTCAAGCACAATTATCATTGTTAAATACGGTAAGCGAAGGGCAAAGCACCATAGTTGAAACTATTTTTGAAAATCGTTTTATGCACATTCCAGAGCTTGCAAGAATGGGAGCAACAGCAAGTGTAAGTGGCAATACTGCTCATATTACAGGTGTTGAGCAATTAAGCAGTGCAACCGTTATGGCAACTGATTTGCGTGCGTCAATTAGCCTTGTGATTGCAGCATCAATTGCAAAAGGTACTTCAATTGTAGATCGCATTTATCATATCGATCGTGGTTATGAAAAAATTGAAGAAAAACTAACCGCTATCGGAGCTAAAATAACTCGTTTTAGAGAATAATAGTAAAATAAGTTAAAAGTGATTACATTAAAAATACAATAGTAGTGGCGTATGCAATACACCACTACATAAGTATTGTTTTTAATTAGAAGCTAAATACCATTATTTTCCATATGTTTTCTCATCAGTGCTACTGAATCGTGCATTTTTTTGCGTTCTTCATCACTGATATCAAGTTCAATAATTTTCTCTACTCCGTCTTTGCCTACTACACAAGGGGTTGAAACATAAATATTTTCTAATCCATATTGTCCTGTAAAGAGTGTTGAAACATTGATGATTTCTTTTGAGTCGTTGGTAATAGCAGCGATAATTTGATTACTTGTATTTGCAATCCCGTACTGGGTGCAACGTTTACCTTTAAAAATAGCACGACCTCTAAAACGAACATTTAATTCAAGTTGTTCTTTGTCAAAAGAAATACCTTGTGATTTCACATATTCATCTAAAGATTGCTGGAATACTTTTATTTGAGACCAAGCAACAAATTGGCTATCACCGTGTTCGCCAAGCATTAAACCATTTACTGAACGCTGACTTACGCCTAAATAATCAGCTAAGACGCAGTTTAATCTTGCACTGTCTAATGCTGTTCCTGTGCTAATTACACGAGATGCTGGCAAACCTGATAATTTGTGAACATAGTAAGCGATAATATCACAAGGGTTAGTAATAACAACGAAATGACCATTAAAACCATATTCCATCAATTGTGGAATAATAGTTGAAAGCCCTTCTTTATTCATTTTTAGCTCTTCCAAGCGATCAACATTTTCAGTGATTAAACCAATTGAAATTACCACAATTTCACATTGTGCAATTTCTTTTAAATCAGCCATAAAAAAACGCACATCTTTTGGATAAAACCCACGAGCATCACTTAAATCTTTTACCACAGATTCGGTTCTTTCAGGACGCTTATCATAAAGATAAATATGACTTGCAATACCACGCATTGCCGCAGTATAAGAAACAACATCGCCCACATTTCCTGCACCGATAACACCTAGTTTCATCTTTTACTCCTGTTAAATAAAATTTATATTTAATTGTTCTTATGCAAAGTTATTGATAGTATCATTACTCATTCAAACGCTTTTCTTCAAGCTCTTCCCAACGCATAAAAGAAGTTTCAAGTTTTGCTTGTAAATCAGCAAGTTCTTGCAATTTTTTCTCGGTAATATCTATTGATTGCGTGAAAAAATCAGGATCGCCAATCTCTGTTTCTAATTCGTTAATTTGCATATCTAACTCTTCTAATAATGCAGGTAGAGATTCAAGTTCACGCTTTTCATTAAAAGAAAGTTTTACTTTATTAGCGGTTTTAATTTTTACATTTTTTGCATTTTTTTCTTTTTCTTGCAAATTTTCATCAACTTCTGATCGCTTGTTTTGCTCTTGTTGTTGCAAATATTGCTCGCTATTTTCTTTTTGAGCAAGTGCATCAAAGTAACCACCAACATAGTTTTTCACCACTCCATTGCCTTCAAAAAAGTAGCATTCTGTTGCGATATTATCAATAAACTCTCTATCGTGGCTTACTAGCAATAAAGTTCCTTGATAGTTTGTCAAAAATTCTTCTAATAATTCCAAAGTTTCAACATCAAGATCGTTTGTCGGCTCATCAAGCACCAAAAAATTATTAGGTTTCAATAGCATTTTTGCAAGTAATAAGCGATTTTTCTCACCACCACTTAATGCCTTAACAGGCGTTCTTGCACGATCAGGCGAAAAAAGAAAATCTTGCAAATAACCTAAAATATGTCTTTTAACACCATTTACTTCAACATCAACTTTACCGTCTGCCACATTATCCATAGCGGTCTTTTCAAGATCTAAATCTGCACGATGTTGATCAAAATAAGCAATATCAAGTTTCGTTCCCGTGTGAATAGATCCCGAACTTGGCGTTAAATCTCCCATTAGTAAGCGAATAAAAGTAGTTTTTCCTATACCATTATCACCAACTAATGCGATTTTATCGCCACGCATAATTCTTGCTGTAAAATCTTTTAGCAAAATTTTATCATCAATAGAAAAGTTTGCATTTTCAATATCAAAAATAATTTTTCCAGAAGATGAACTTAAACTATTGCTGATTTGAACATTACCAACTCTTGTTTCTCGGTTTAAGCGTTCTTTTCGCATTTCTTTTAACGCACGAACTCGCCCTTCATTGCGAGTACGGCGAGCTTTAATACCTTGACGAATCCATTTTTCTTCAATGGCTAATCTTTTATCAAATAGATCGTTTTGTTCTTCTTCAACTCGCAAATCTTCTTCTTTTTGCAATAAATATTGCTCATAATTGCTTGGATAAATCTTTAAATTTCCACGATCTAAATCAATAATTTTAGTTGCCATTTTGCGAATAAAAGCACGATCGTGCGAAATAAACACAATCGCACCATCAAATTTCATCAGTAATTCTTCTAAAAAAGTAATAGATGATAAATCTAAATGGTTGGTTGGTTCGTCTAAAAAGAGAATATTAGGCTCTAACACTAGGGCTTTTGCCAAAGCACAACGACGAAGTTGTCCGCCTGATAAATCGCAAAGCATAGCTTTTTCATCAAGTTTTAGCATTGCAATCGTATCTTTTACTCTTTTTTCAATCTGCCAACCGTTTAAATCATCTAATTTTGATTGTACGGTTGCTAATTCATCAAGTTTTGATGAATCTTGCGAGTGCATTAATTCTTGAGATAATGTATCAAATTTATGTAATAAATCTGAAATTTCACTTAATGATGAACATACAAAATCAAAAACAGTTTCGTTGATATTTCGTGGTGGATCTTGCTCTAATCGTGCAATTTTTACTTCTGATTGAATGATCAAATCACCATCATCAAGCATAATTTCACCGCTTAGCACTTTAAGCAAGGTTGATTTTCCTGCACCATTGCGTCCAACTAAACAAATTCTCTCGCCTTGTTCTATCGCTAATTGTGCATTATTTAAAATTGTTGTTGTACCAAAATGCAACTGTGCATTTTTTAAATTCAGTAATGCCATATATTCCTTATAAGATCATTCTATGGTTATGCGTATCTAACAGATTTTATCATAAAATGATCTCATTCAATAAGAGAAATATGGCTATTTATCTTTATATTCTTTAAGATATTTTTTTAGTTGGCGTTTTTCCCACTCAACAGAGAACAACGAAAAAGGCATAAAAGTCCCAATGGCTTTGATAATCATACCAAATCCCCAGCCTAAAAATACCCAAATTACCCATAAATTGTTTGGTGAGGTAAGTAAATTGACAATTAAAAGAAAGATTATTCCAACAACAAACACGCTAAAAGCATAGTAAAAACGCTTAACTTTTTCTACTTGTTGATAGGCTAATTTTTCTTGTTTACTTAATAGTGGTAATTCAGATTTAAGTTCAGTTTGATGCGTATTATTCATAGATAGCTCCTTTTGTAGTAGAGCAAAATCTAGTTCAAAAACAGCCGCTAATGATTTGATTGATTCAACACTTGCTACTTTGCCATTTTCAATGCGTTGAATAGTGCGAACACTTAAACCACTCATTTCGGCAAGTTGTTGTTGAGACCAACCTTTTTCAATACGTAATTTTTGAATTATCATTTTAATTTGCTCCTCGTTTAAAAACTACTAAAATAATACTAAATAAAAACAGTTTTGGTAACGACATCAAGCTGACTTTATAACGACATTAGCCTTCAATTAACTCAAATTGTTCAATATTAAAATAATTTTTGTAAATTTTGGTAATATTATTACCGCTTATTTGTTGTAATTCTTGCCATAATTGTTGTCCTTGGTATTCGTTTGAGAAATAATAATCAAGCTGTGGTGAAAGGTAAAGAATTGCTTTTTTTTGAGATAATTTATTTAAGTAATAATTTTTAATTTCAAAAGCAATAGTTTCAAAACATTTATGAACACCTGTTCCTCCACAATTATCACAAGGAATACAAAGCATATTTGCAAGAGACTCTCGAGTGCGTTTGCGAGTCATTTCAACTAAACCTAAACTGGTGAAACCACAAACTGTTGTTTTGACGCGATCTTTAGCTAACTCTTGTTCAAGGACTTCAAGTACTTGCTTTTTATGGCTATCAATTTTCATATCAATAAAATCAATAATAATGATACCTGCTAAATTACGAAGTCTTAATTGCTGTGCTACTTTTTTAGCGGCTTGAATATTGGTATTAAAAACGGTTTGTTCAAGATCATTTTTGCCAACGTAGGAGCCACTATTAACATCAATGGTTGTTAGGGTTTCGGTTTGCTCAATAATAAGATAGCCGCCACAATCAAGATCAACGCGTTTTTGCAGAGCATTCTCTATAGCATTATCAATATGATAGTAATCAAAAATTGGCTTATCATTTTGGTGTAAAAGAACTTTTGTATTCATTTCAGGGAAAAAATCTTGCAAAAATTCTTTTATTGTATGGTATTCTGTTTCATCGTCAACAATAATGGTATTGATATTTTCACAAACAAAATCACGAATAAGTCTTTGAGCAAGAGAAATGTCACTATAAATTAACGATTTTACTTTGGTATTTTGGATTTTATGTTCAATACGTTGCCATAATTTTTTTAAAAATAACGCATCTCTTTCTAAACATTTTTCACAAGCATTGATAGCCGCAGTACGAATAATAAAAGATCCACTTTCATCACAAAATTTACTTACACAAGCAGTTAATTGTTCTCGTTTTTTTTCATCTTTGATGTTCATTGACACACAAATGCGATTTCCTTTAGGAACAAAAACAAGGTAACGAGAAGGGAGGGTAATTTCAGTACTAAGTCTTGCTCCTTTCGTTCCAATAGGATCTTTTTCGACTTTAACTAAAATTTCTTTGCCTTCATAAACAAGTTCACGAATATCAGGAACAATAAATTTTTCATCAGGACAATAGTTAAAAATACGAGAAGAGAAAGCATTAGCAGCGTATAAAAAACCATTTTTTTCATCACCAAAATCAACAAAAGCTGCTTGCATACCTGGTAATACTCGAACGACTTTACCTTTATAGATATTTCCTTCTAATACTCTTTTGGATTCTTTTTCAATATGAATTTCTTTTAATTGATCATCTTCTCGTAATGCGACTTGACTATCATTATTTTTTTTATGGATAATTATTTCAATTGGTGTCATTATATTGCCTAACATATTAAATCTTAAAGAGATTTTACCATTTATTAAGAAAATTCTAAATTTATTTATGAAAAAAGATAGCGGTTGGTATGTACCCTAAAAGTTTAGGGTACATATTATTTTTATGACTTATTAAAATTATGAAATATTTTAAGCGTTGTTTTTATTTCTAGTTCTCTAACTTTGCCACTTCATTGTTGAGTTCATCAAATTTTTCTTGCATTTTTTGATGACACAAGGCGATTAGCTCATCAATATTTTCTTTTGTGTATGATGAAGTATCAATAGGATCAAGCGTTTCGCAAATTACTGTGCCGTTGTCTTTGCGATTAAGATCAACTTTATTATGCAAATTTGAGCAAACTACAGGAATAATAGGAATGCCTGCGTCAATAGCGGTGTGAAAAGCACCTTTTTTGAAAGGTAAAAGTCCACGTCCACGAGAGCGAGTTCCTTCGGGAAATACCCAAACTGATATTTTTTCTTCCTTAATCTTTTTTACTGCTTTTTGCATTGATGCAATAGCTTTTTTAAGGTTGCCACGGTTAATCAAAATATTACCAGTTACATAAAAGAGCAGTCCAAAAAAAGGTACAAAAAGCACCTCTTTTTTTCCGATCGTTACTGTTTTTGGTGCAGTTTGTCCCGATATAGTTACCAAATCATAATTATTTTGATGATTACCTATGTAAACAGCAGGCTCTTCTCGTTTTTTATGATTTCTTCTGATAACCGTTAAGCCTACAAATTTGCTTAATGAAGCAAGTTTATTTGCAATATAATGCACATTATTAGGATTTTTAAAATGAATTATTGAGTAAATTGTTCCCCATAAGCAGATTAAAATTGCCAATATAACTACAACAACAATACGCCAAATTTTAAGCATAATAAATCCTTATTAAGCGGTAATTTTTTGTGATAAAAATGCAAAAATGTCTTCACATTTTACCAATTCTTTTTCACCTGTTTTGCGATTTTTGTATTCAAAACAACCGCTTTCAAGTGATTTTGCACCAATAATTACCATATGTGGTACGCCAATAAGTTCCATATCTGCAAACATTACCCCTGCTCGCTCTTTGCGATCATCAAAAATTACATCAATGTTTTTATCTAAACATTCTTGATATAATTTTTCAGCAGCATTTCTAATTTCATCTGATTTGTGCATATTCATAGGCACGATCGCAAGAGTAAATGGTGCGATTGCATCAGGGAAAATAATGCCACGCTCATCAAAATTTTGCTCAATAGCAGCAGCTACTACACGAGAAACACCAATGCCGTAGCAACCCATAGTAACGATTGCAGGTTTGCCATCTTCACCTTGCACCGTTGCGTTAAGTGCTTGTGAGTATTTGTTGCCAAGTTGGAAAATATGACCTACTTCAATACCTCGTTTGATGAGTAGCGTTCCTTTGCCATCAGGGCTTGGCTCGCCTTCTTTTACATTGCGAAGATCGAAAGTTTTGCTAATGGTTACATCTCGATCAAAGTTCACACCAAAATAGTGTTTGCCATTTTCATTACCACCACACACAAAGTTGCTTAAATTAGCCGCTGTGTTATCAACTACACAAGGAATTTTTAAATCAATTAAACCAATTGAGCCTGCATTTACGCCTAATGCTTTGAAAATTTCTTCATCAGTTGCAAAGGTAAGAGGTTCAAAAACTTCAGGTAATTTTTGAGCTTTTACTTCATTTAACTCGTGATCGCCACGCAACACTAAAGCAATCAAAGGATTTTCATCAGTTGAGCCTTTCACTACTAATGTTTTTGCAATTTGTTCAGCTTTCAAATTAAATTGAGCGGTTAAATCATTGATAGTTTTTGCATTTGGTGTATCAACTAAGCGAAGTTCCTCGCTTGCCTTTTCTCTTTGTCCAAGAGTTACCGCAGGAGCAAGTTCAATATTTGCTGCAAAATCACTTTCAGTTGAAAAAACGATGTCATCTTCACCGCTTTGTGCAAGTACTTGGAACTCGTGCGATGCACTTCCGCCGATTGATCCTGTATCTGCTACAACAGGGCGGAAATCAAGCCCTAAACGATTGAAAATATTGCAATATGCTTGATACATTTCATCGTAAGTTTGTTGCAAAGATTCTTGTGTTAAGTGGAATGAATACGCATCTTTCATCAAAAATTCACGAGCACGCATTACGCCAAAACGAGGGCGAACTTCATCACGGAATTTGGTTTGAATTTGGTATAAATTAAGCGGTAATTGTTTATATGAATTTACTTCGTTACGAAATAAATCGGTAACTACTTCTTCGTGAGTTGGACCTAGCACAAATGAGCGATCACCACGATCTTTAATTCTTAATAGTTCAGGGCCATAATCATTCCAACGCTTTGATTCAATCCATAAATCAGCAGGCTGAACTACAGGCATAGAAATCTCAACAGCAACTTTATTCATTTCTTCACGAACAATATTTTCAACTTTTTTTAGGACTTTAAGCCCTGTCGGCAAATAGTTATAAAGCCCTGATGCTAACGGACGAATCATACCCGCACGAAGCATTAACTGATGGCTTACGACTTGTGCATCATTTGGGGTTTCTTTTAGAGTTGAAAGTAAATATTTTGAAGTACGCATTTATTTGTTATTCCTTTATGTATGTAAAAAATTGCTTGAAATTATAACATAGTTATTGTCATTTTTTGTAGTAAATTGTTTTGTGGAAAATTTATTTTAAATAATGTCAGCTAAAGTAACTTCGCTAAAAGTATTTAAAAAAGCATTACTTGCATTTGAAAGTAGCCCTTGTAACTTACAGCTATTGCTTGCAAGCAAACAACTACTGCAATCAACGGGGTAAAGCGTTGGCTCAAAATCAATGATAACTTGTTTAATAATAATTTCATTCATTGGCTTGCCAAGCTCAATACCTCCATTACGACCACGATAGGTTTTAATGTAACCAAGCAACCCCAATTGATTAACAATTTTGGTTAAATGATTAAGTGGGATTCCATAAGATTTTGCTATTTCTTGTAAAAAAATACGCTTACCTCTTGGCTGACGAGCAAGGTACATCAAGGTTCTTAAAACAAAATCTGTTTTTTTGGTTAATTTCATAATGCAAATAGTATCATTTTTTATGTAAATTTACTTATGTTTTTTGTTAAAAATATTGCCAATTGTTAAAAATAAATATATAATTTAAACATACATTTGAAATGTATGTTTAAATTTATTATTCTATGTTTTAATATAAGGAATTAACTATGGAAACTATCAATAAACAAGTTCTTAAAGCCGTTGAAGATGCTTTTGTAGTATCAAAAACAGATCTTCAAGGAACTATCACTTACGTAAATGATTTATTTTGTACTCTAACAGGTTTTACTCGTGAAGAGTTAGTAGGTCAGCCACATAGCATCGTTCGTGATCCTAGCGTTCCAAAAGAAGTGTATAAAGATATGTGGGATACTATTCAAGCGGGTAAAATTTGGACAGGTATTGTTCCTAACCGTGGTAAAGGTGGTGTTCTTTATGTTGTTGATACCAGCGTTCAGCCTATTAAAAACGAGCAAGGTGAAATTGTTGAATACATCAGTGTTCGCCGTGTAATCAATGATTTAATGACAAATTATGATAGCGTTGAATTTGCAAAAGATCAGTTTGATGCTTACTATGAAGAATAGTTATTAAATGTTTACTTAACAAATGATAAATAATAGGCTTTTTAGCCTATTATTTTTTAGGAGATATTATGCAAAAATCTATTTATATAGCTTATGGAAGTGAATCTGGAAATGCTCAAAAATTAGCGGTTTCTCTTTATGAACATTTAGCATTATCACAAAAAAATATTACATTAACTAAGCTTAATGATGTTCCACTAGCTACACTTTCTCAAAATGACTTATTGTTAATAATCACCAGCAATTTTGGTGACGGCGAGCCACCTGCAAATGCAGCTCAATTTTTTGAGCAATTACATAATATTTCTAATCTAAACACTCAATTTGCCGTATTTGGTTTAGGCGATACTTCTTATGCTAAATTTTGTGGGTTTTCTATTGAATTAGATCAAAAATTGCGTGATCTTGGTGCAACAGCAATTGCAAACAGAGTTGATGCTGATATTAGTTATAAATTGTTTTTCAAAAAATGGTCAAATGCACTTGATGAGTATTTTTTAGGAAATAAAACACCGCTTACCGATCTTGTTTTACAAACTAAAGCCTATGGTGAAGATCAAAGTTTTGAGGCTACTATTACATCAGTAAAACGCATCAATAAAGGTTCATTCCCTGCTTATGATATAAACATAGATATTAGTGGCAGTAATATGGCGTATAATGCAGGTGATTTGCTTTATGTTATTCCTCCAGTAAATAGCAATAGCCTTAATCGAATTAAAAATTTTTATGGCAATCTAACAGATGAACAATGTGATTTGTTAGCACAAAAAGAATTACGCTTATTAACTAAACCTTTATTTAGAGCTATTGCCAGAAAAACAGGCAATGCTGATTTAAAAGCCTTAACCAAAGTTAATAAAGCTCAAGAATACCAACAATATATTTATGGGCGAGATCTTGCTGATGTTCTCAAAGATTTTTGTACTAGTGAAAACTTATCTGTTGATGATTTAATTTCAGTTTTATCAGATAAACAGCCTCGAGCTTATTCAATTGCATCTTGTGGTGAAGCATCACCAAACAAGGTAAGTTTATGTATTCGTGAAGTAAATTATGAGTTAAATAATACCGCTTATGTAGGCACTGCAAGTCATTTTTTAGCTCATAGTAAAACAGGTGATAAAGTAAATCTGTATGTTCGACCAAATATGCACTTTCATTTGCCAGATGATCCTAAAACTACTGTAATTATGATTGGTTCAGGTGTTGGAATTGCACCATTTTTAGGATTTTTACAACAAGAGCGAGCAGGTGAAAACTATTTATTCTTTGGTGAGCGTCATCGAAGTGAAGATTTTCTTTACCAAGAGCAGTTACAAGCATATCTTAATAATGCAAAATTAACAAAACTTTTCACCGCTTTCTCTCGTGATCAGGAGCAGAAGATTTATGTACAACATATTTTAGAAGAGCAAGGTCAGAAAGTATGGGAATTAATGGAAAAAGGTGCTGAGATTTATCTTTGTGGTAGCAAAGTAAATCTTGGTAGTCCAATTGATACTGCTTTAAAAAATATTGCTATTAAGGTTGGTAAATTAACCGAAGAGCAAGCTGAACAGTGGATTTTTGATCTAGTAAGTAATGATCGCTTCCATAAAGATTTATATTGATAGATACTCTGTACAAATTACGATAAAAATGGCACAATGATTGTTAGTAGCTATTTTATTTTTTAAACAAAGGAGAAATTATGTCAGATACCTTAATTAGTAAATTAATTGATATTGTTGGTAAAGACTACGTTATTACCGACGAGGCACAAAATCACGCCTACACCCACGGCTATCGCTTTGGCAAAGGAAAAGCAATTGCTACCGTTCGCCCAAAAACATTACTTGAACAATGGAACGTTTTACAAGAATGTGTAGCTGCTGATGTCATCATTATTTCTCAAGCTTCTAACACTGGGCTTACTGGTGGCTCAACGCCAAATGGAGAATACGATCGTGATGTGGTAATCATTAGCCCAATGAGAAATAATGATATTCATCTTATCAATGATAATACCCAAGTGGTTTGTTTACCTGGTTCTCGTCTTAATGAACTTGAAGAAAAGTTAAAACCCTTTAACCGTGAGCCTCATAGCGTTATTGGTTCGTCTTGTATTGGTGCATCAATCATTGGTGGTGTTTGTAATAATAGTGGTGGTGCTTTGGTTTCTCGAGGTCCTGCTTTTACAGAAATGTCATTATTTGCAAAAGTAAATGAACAAGGAGAGCTTGAATTAGTAAACCATCTTGATATCAACCTTGGTGAAACGCCAGAGGAGATTTTAACTAATCTTCAAGAGCAAAAATATACCCAAGATGATATTTTAAACACGGGTAAAAAAGGTCATAGAGATAACTATAAAAATCACGTACGTCAAGTTGATGAGCAAACACCAGCTCGTTTTAATGCCGATCCACAAGGACATTTTGAAAGTTCAGGTTGTGCTGGAAAAGTTGCTGTTTTTGCCGTTCGTTTAGACACTTTTGAAGCAGATGAAAGCAGTGCAGTATTTTACATTGGAACCAATAATACGGCAACCTTAAATAAACTACGTCGTCATATGTTACAAAATTTTGAAAACTTACCAATTTCAGGTGAGTATATTCATAAAGATGCGTTTGATATTGCAGAAATTTATGGAAAAGATACCTTCCTTGCAATCAAAAAATTAGGAACTCATCGCCTGCCAAAATTATTTGAACTTAAAAATAAAGTAGATCGTATTGCTAGTAAAATTCCACTTATTTCTAACCGCTTATCTGATAAATCAATGCAGTTATTTTCAAATATTCTGCCAAATCATCTGCCAGAGAAAATGCGTGAATATCGTAAACAGTATGCTCATCATTTAATTTTAAAAATGGGTGGTACAGGTGTTGAAGAAGCTCGTGAATATTTACAATCATTCTTTGCTAATGATTTTAGTGGTAATTATTTTGAATGTAATGCTGTTGAAACCCAAGCGGCAATGCTTCATCGTTTTGCAGTTGCATCAGCGGCTATTCGTTATCGTGATGTTCATACAAAAGAAGTTGAAGATATTGTAGCTCTTGATATTGCGCTACCACGTAATGAAGAAAATTGGTTTGAACAGCTACCAGCAGAAATTGAAGATAAAATTATTCATAAACTCTATTATGGACATTTTATGTGCCACGTATTCCATCAAGATTACATTGTTAAAAAAGGAAATGATGTTCATAAATTAGAAGAAGAGATGCTTAAACTTCTTGATAAGCGTGGAGCAAAATATCCAGCGGAGCATAACGTTGGACATCTTTATCACGCAGAAGAAAGTTTAAAAAATCATTATAAAAATCTTGACCCAACTAATAGTTTTAACCCAGGTATTGGAAAAACTACCCGCAAGAAAAATTGGGAAGAAAGTTAATCTAAATATTAGCTAATACTGTACCCAAAGGCCATATAGCTTTTGGGTATTTTAAAAAGGTTTTAATAGTGTTTAAGATTTAACTTAAAAAAAAGCCCAATATCTGTAAAATACAGAAATTGGTCTTTTTTATAATTACTTAACTTATAAATTAACGCTGACGTGCTTTAAAACGTGGATTACTTTTACAAATTACGTAAAGTTTACCTTTGCGACGAACAACTTTACAATCTTTACTACGAGTTTTCGCAGATTTTAAAGAGTTTACGATTTTCATTACTTATTCTTCCTTATTTAGTTTTGAAAGAAGCCATACCTTTAAAGCGTTCGTTAAATTTGCTTGCACGGCCTTCTGAGTTAGCTTCACGGCGTTTACCAGTATAAACAGGGTGTGAAGCACTTGAAGTATCAAGAGAAATAACTGGATACTCTTTACCTTCCCATTCCATAGTTTTGTTAGTTACTGCACAAGAGCGAATAACCCAACCTTTTTGAACACTACCGTCGTAAAATAATACATCACGGTAATTTTCAGGGTGAATCCCTTTTTTCATATATTAACCTCTAAATCAAAAAATGTGATACGGCGTGTATTCTATCACTTATATAAAAATCTATCAATCACTTTTTTACAATTTTTTGGTTAAATTATAAAAAAGTTCAAAAGAAATAACGATTTTTATAGAAAAATTTGCTATTATAATCACTTATTATTTTAAAGGTATATATTTTATGAATCCATTCTTAACAATTGCAATTCGTGCTGCACAAAAAGCAGGAACTATTATTACTCGTGGTTTTGATGCCGATCGTGGCGATCTTAAAATTGATGAAAAAACTAAAGGTGATTTTGTAACTAGTATTGATAAAGCTGCTGAAAGTGCAATTATTGATACTATTTTAAGTGCTTATCCTGAACATCAAATATTAAGTGAAGAACGAGGTCTTGTAAATGAAGATAGTTCATCAGATGTTCAATGGATTGTTGATCCTCTTGATGGCACTCGTAACTTTATGAACCGCTTACCTCACTTTGCCGTGTCTATTGCTGTTCGTGAAAAAGGTCAAACGACTTGTGCTGTAGTATTTGATCCTATTAAAAATGAATTATTTTCTGCATTAAAAGGGCAAGGTGCTAAACTAAATGATGCTCGTATTCGAGTAAGTAATCACTATAAAAATTTAGAGAATACCGTTATTGCAACAGGTTTTCCATTTAAAACGCCACATCTTCTTCCTGAACAATTTACTATTATGAGAAATCTTATGGAGCAAGGTGTAAGCGATTTTCGTAGAACTGGTTCTGCAGCTCTTGATTTATCTTATGTTGCTTGCGGTCGTGTTGATGGTTTCTTTGAAATTGGTTTAAAACCTTGGGATATGGCAGCAGGTGAACTTATTGCTCGTGAAGCGGGTGCTTTAGTTACTGATTTTACAGGCTTTGACAATTATTTACAAAAAGGTAATATTATTTGTGCTCAAGCAAAAATTTTAAAAAATATTGCAAGTAATATTCACTTAAATGCGAGTCATTTAGCGTAAGATATGAAAGATCGTTATCCACTACTTTTTCAAGCACAAACGCCAGCTCAATTAAAAAAAATTGAGCGTTCTTCTTTACCTAAATTATGCAAAGAATTGCGTTCTTATCTGCTTGAATGCGTAAGCCAAAGTAGTGGACATTTAGCATCAGGGCTTGGTGTTGTTGAACTAACGGTGGCTCTACATTATGTATTTGATACTCCTAATGATAAACTCATTTGGGACGTAGGTCATCAGGCGTATCCCCATAAAATTCTCACAGGTCGAGCTGAAAAACTTACCACTATTCGTCAAAAAAATGGACTTCACCCTTTCCCTTTTCGTAGCGAAAGTGAATATGATGTGCTAACCGTTGGGCATTCTTCAACTTCAATTAGTGCCTTGTTAGGTCTTACAAGCGGTCAAAAATTACAACAAATTAACCAAAAATCTGTTTGTGTTATTGGTGATGGTGCAATGACAGCAGGAATGGCATTTGAGGCTTTGAATCACGCAGGCTCATTAAAACAAAATATGTTGGTGATTTTAAATGACAATGAAATGTCAATTTCACAAAATGTTGGTGGATTAAACAATCATTTTGCTAAAATGCTTTCAGGAAAAACTTACAATTCTTTGCGAGAGCAAAGCAAAAAAATCTTAAAAAAACTACCACCTATCGGTGATTTAGTGAAAAAAACTGAAGATCATATTAAAGGTTTTTTATCGCCAACAGGTGCTATTTTTGAATCTTTTGGTTTTCATTACACAGGAATTATTGATGGGCATAATCTTGATGAACTTATTGATACCCTTGAAGTATTAAAAACTCGTAGTGGTCCACAGTTTTTACATATTTCCACTAAAAAAGGGAAAGGCTATGTGCCTGCTGAAATCGATCCTATAAGTTATCACGGAGTACCCAAATTCGATCATAGATCAGAAAATTTGCCAAGTAATTCATCAAAAACATACAGCGATGTATTTGGAGAATGGCTTTGCAAAAAAGCAAAAGAAGATCACCGCTTAATAGGCATTACTCCTGCAATGAAAGAAGGTAGTGCAATGGTTGATTTTGCAAACCGCTACCCTGATCGTTTTTTTGATGTTGCCATTGCCGAGCAACACGCCGTAACTTTTGGAGCAGGGCTTGCTATTTCAGGGTTAAAACCTGTGGTTGCCATCTACTCAACTTTTTTACAGCGTGCTTACGATCAGGTTATTCACGATGTTGCTATTGATAATCTTCCTGTTATTTTTGCAATCGATCGTGCGGGTATTGTCGGCGCTGACGGACAAACTCATCAAGGGGCTTTTGATATAAGTTTCTTGCGTTGTATTCCAAATATGACTATTTTAACGCCAAGCTGTGGTCAAGAAATGGAGCAAATGTTTGATTTCGCTTATCAACTTAACTCACCTTGTGCTATTCGTTACCCTCGTGGAAATGCTGTTTTCAACAATTATTCTAGTGATATAAAACTTGGTAAAGCAAATCTTATTAAACAAGGTAAACAAGTTGCGATTTTAAATTTTGGTACTCATTTAGATAAAGCAAAAAACATTGCCGAAAAGCATAATTTTACGCTTGTTGATATGCGTTTTGTAAAACCACTTGATGAAGAAATAATAAGCTCATTAAGCAAAAATCACAACCTTTTTATAACCATTGAAGAAAATGCAACACAAGGCGGAGCAGGCTCTGCGGTGAGTGAATTTTTGCATAAAAATATGATTTTCACACCGCTTGCAAGTTTCGGTATCCCAGATAAATTTATCGAGCCATCAACTCAAAATGAAGCCTATCAAGATATAGGGCTTGATGAACAATCACTTGAGCAGGAAATATTAACTTTACTTTCCAAACTAGCAATATAGTGCTTAGCAAGTTATACTATATTTTTTCTTTATATTTAAAAAAATACACCACAAAAATTATTTTAAATTTTTATGGTGTATTAGATACTATTAAACTAAATTAATATTTGTCCTTATGCCTAATATTTTAATCACTCATCTTTATCAAGCAAAATATCGGCTTGTGTTCGTAATTTTTTCTTATCTAAAAAAGATTTTTCTCGCTCGCTTAACGTTTCTTTTCTAGGCTTGTTTTTTTCTTGTTCTTCTCTTTCATCATTGTCTTTTTTTCTAAACATCGTAATAAGCAGATAACAGGAAAAAGCAATGTTTCCGATAATAATGATCCATTTAATGATGAGAACAAATGCAAGATATTCGAGCATATTTTGTAATTTCAAAAATTCTATTACATCGGCATAAATAGCATCAGCAAAAAAAGCAATAAGCAACAGTAGAATTACTAACACTAATCTTCTGCGAAGTTTAAAAAGATAATACCAAAAAAAAGCAGACTTAAATTGTTTAAACACAGAAAACGCTCACTAAATAAAAATATTAAGACCTAAAGCAGCCAGTGCAACTACCAATGATTTTGATTTTAAATCTTCAGTAATCTTACGCTCTTCATCAGCAATGATGATTTCAAGTTCTTCATCACTATAATCATCAAAAGTTTTGTTACGTTCAGCTATTCTTGCTTTGGTAGCAATGATAGCTTTTTCACGAATTTTCTTTTCTATTTTTTCTTTTGGATAATTTATCATTGAGCTTAATGAATCAACAATACTCATCGTTTTTCCTTAATGTAAGTTAATTACTGAACCATTTTTTTAGCCGTTTTTAAAAAGCCTTTTGCTGAAGCATAGACATCTTCTTTGCCTTGTGCTTTTAAAATCATATCAGACATTTCTCTAAATGCACCACAGCCACCATTGCGTTTTAGCACAATATCAGCCATATCTTTAATATAATCAAAAGCATCGCCAACAGCAAAAGATAGTCCACAAACCTCAAAAGCAGGCAAATCAATGCTATCATCACCGATAAATGCTGTTTCTTCAGGTGTTACACTACAAGATTTCATAAGTTCATAACAAGCACTTTCTTTTTCTAATTGACCTAAAATAAAATGTTTAATACCAAGATCACTAATACGTTTACGCAATACGCTAGAATCTCTGCCAGATAGCACTGCAACCTGAACACCATTTTCAATCAGCATTTTTGTGCCTAGTCCATCTTTAACATTAAAACTTTTCATTACTTCTTTTTCGCTATTTTCTCCGTAATGAATGCGTCCGTCAGTTAATACACCATCAACGTCGGTAATAACCAACTTGATTTTTTTTAGTTTTTCATTTGGATTCATAATGCCACCTACTATATAAAGGTTTTAAAATTACGTTTTTCTCGTGTTTCACTAACGCTTTGAATGAGTTTATGGTAATTTTCAAAACGTATTTGTGAAATTTTTCCTTCTTCAACAGCTTGTTTTAATAAACACCCAGGATCGTTTAAATGTTTGCAATCTCTAAATTTACAGCCACCTAAAAACTCTTGAAACTCAATATAACCTTGCGTGATATCATCATTTTCTAAATGCCATAGTCCAAATTCACGAATACCTGGTGAGTCAATTAAAGCTCCATTTGGCAAATCAAAACGTTCTGCAACTGTTGTGGTATGTTGCCCCAGCTGTGAGTTTTCACTGATAGCACCAACTTGAGCCTTAGTTTTGGGTAAAATAGCATTTACAATGCTTGATTTACCAACACCCGATTGCCCAACAACAATGACATTACCTTGTAATCGCTCTTGCAAGCGGTCAATATTTTCACTGTTTTTGCTAGAAATACAAAACGTTTGATAACCTATATTTTGATAAGTTTGCAAATTATCCAAAATTTCTAACCGCTTAACTTCATCAATTTCATCAAATAAATCAGATTTATTAAGGACAATGAGTACAGGAATATTGGCTTTTTCACAAATTACCAAATAACGATCAATAATATTAGTTGAAAATTCAGGAAGAATTGCAGAAACAATAACAATAAGATCTAAATTAGAGGCTATAGTTTTAACACCATCAAAATAATCAGGGCGAGAAAGCTCATTTTTTCGCTCAAAAATTGCTTCAATAACACCACTAATGCCTTGTAAGTTATCAGCACCCTTACGACAGTGTACATAATCATTAACCACAACTGAAAGATTTCGACGAATATTACAAGAAAGCACCTCTCCACTGTCAAGCAAAACATCAGCAGTTTTTGCTTGACGGCGAATAACAAGCCCTCTTTGTGCATCTTGAAGCATCTTAATATCAGTTTTTATCTCATTTTGTTTTTTAAACTGATTATGATTGATTCTACGACGCTGATTTTGAGTTAATTTTTGTTTTTTAGCCAAGTTGTTCTTGTTCAGTAGGTTCTTCTTTTTGAGTTTGTGGCTCTTTTACCGACATCACTCGACCTGGAACGATAGTTGAAATAGCGTGTTTGTAAACCATTTGACTAATATTGTTTTTTAACAAAATAACAAATTGGTCGAAAGATTCAATGTGACCTTGTAATTTAATACCATTTACTAAATAAATTGAAACTGGCACCTTTTCCTTACGCAGTGTATTAAGATAAGGATCCTGTAAAGATTGACCTTTCGAAAGCTTTGCCATATTAACTCCTTTAATAAGTTATAGTAAGTATAAAATTAAATATGAATTGAGAATAACTCTAACCCTTGTATTATAAAGTTCATTTTTTTATAATGCAAACTCTCTTTTAATGATTGTTATCATTTTTTCAAAATTTTCTTTGTTTTTGTTAAATTTTAGGGGAATCGTTTCACTATTCCAACCTCTTTGCCACGTTATTTGTCGTTTTGCAAGTTGTCTTGTTGCACAAACTCCTTGAAAAATTGCATCATCAAGACTAATTTTACCTTGTAAATAATACCATATTTGACGATAACCAACACATCGAATCGATGGCATATTTTCATCTAAATCACCACGATTAAAAAGCTGTTTTACCTCATCAACAAAACCCAGCTCAATCATTTGGGTAAAACGATCTTCTATTTTTTTATGCAATACAGAGCGATCATCAACTTCAATTGAAAATTGCAAAATATTATAATCAATTCCTTGACCTTTGATTTGTAATAAATCACTCATTTTCTGACCGCTTAAATAGTAAACCTCTAATGCACGCCCAAGTCGTTGGCTATCATTTTCTTTGATTTGACTTGCACTTTGTGGATCAACTTCTTTTAGTTTTTGGTATAGTCCTTGTGATCCTCGTTCTTTAATAATGGTGTTAATTTTTTCTCGTACTTCTGGTGTGCTGTGGGGCAGTGGTGAAAGTCCGTCAAGTAATGCTTTGAAATAAAGCATTGTGCCACCGACTAATACAGGGATTTTTCCACGAGCTGTAATATCATTCATCAGTGATAAAGCATCGTGATAAAAATCAGAAACGCTATAACTTTCACTAGGATCTAAGATGTCAATAAGGTGATGAGGTGCTAAATGTTGTTCTTCATCAGTTGGTTTTGCTGTGCCAATATTCATATCTTTATAAATAAGGGCAGAATCAACACTGATGATCTCACAAGGTAAAGACTGATAAAGCTTTATCGCTAAATCAGTCTTGCCTGTTGCTGTTGCACCAAAGAGAAAAATAGCAAGCGGTTTATTATTAGCGTTTTTTTGCATTATAGTAGTAACCGCTTAATTATTAGTCAATATTATTAACACGGTATTCAATTTGCTGGATTTTTTCTTTCATTTCTGAAAAATGATTATTTTGTTTTAACAATAAATCTTTTTCTGCTGTTAAACGTTTATCAATATTATCAGCTTGAGTTTTACCTCTTTTACGAAATTCTTGTTGATTTTTTACAAAATGCTCAAACAAACTGATAAATTTATTGGTTGTTTCAGTGTTATAGTCAGAGGTTTCTCTATTAAGTTCTTTAATATTTAATAATGTCAGTTTAGTTTGTGATTTTAAATTATTAACAAGAGCTTTTGCCTCTTGTAATTTTTGATATTGAGCTTGCAATTTAGCATACTCTGAATCTAATTTTTGAAAAGATTGTTTCAATGCTACCTTACTTGCTTGATAATTATTTACCTTTGTAGTTAATAATTGTAAGTTTTCAGAAATATTCTTAATTTTTGTTGGGGTAGTAGTTTGATGGCTGGTTTTTAAAGGTTGATTTTTGGGTTTAGTAATAACCTTTGTTTGTTTAACTACAGGAGTTTTATGTTTAGAAATAGTTGGTACTTTTTGAGTAACAACTTTAAAATGAGCTGGAGAACAGTAGGCTGTTTTTGAAATCTTTTTTTTGTTTTTTAGTGTTTTTAAGATTACACTTGATTCTTTTTGGGTTGATTTACCAATAGATAAATTATAATAACCATTGCTAGAGTATAATATTTTAGTATTAAAACCTTTTGCTTCATATTGGCTTTGATATGTTTTTGTTTTATTGATATCTTTGCTTGCCATTACAATTAAATGACAACTTTCAGCCATAGCAGCACTAGAAAGGAGAACGCCAAGAGTAAGAATTCCTAATTTTTTCATAAACAACACCTATAAATTTGACTAAAACCATTTTCATTATCTAATATTTTAAATCAGAATGCAAATGAAAATAAATGATAAATAGCGAAAGCTCCGCCAAGACAAGCTAATATGGAAATAAATTTTGATTGTTTTGGTTGAGATTTGTTTTTTAATATTATAATTTCTCTGTTAAGTTTATCTATTTCTCGCTTCATCATCTTTTGATTTGATATGATTTTTAAAGCATCAGTTGCAAGGGTTGGTAAATCAGATTTAAGATGTGGTATTTCTTCGCCTAATATTTTAAAAAATGCTTTAAAACCAATTTGTTCATCAAGCCAATTTTGTAAAAATGGTTTTGCCGTTTCCCATAAATCAAGCTGTGGATAGAGATTTCTTCCTAATCCTTCAATATAGAGTAGTGTTTTTTGTAGTAATACTAATTGAGGTTGCACTTGCATTTTAAAATCTCGAGCTACTTCAAAAAGTTTTACTAGTAATAAACCAAAAGAAATTTCACCAAGTGGTTTTTGGAAAATAGGATCGCACACTTCTTCAAAGGCTTTGGCACAAAGATCGATATCAATATCATCAGCAATCCACCCTGAATCAATATGAAGTTTAGCAACTTTATAGTAGTCTCTGTTAAAAAAGGCAATAAAATTTTCAGCTAAATAACGTTTATCACTATCATTTAACGTTCCGATAATTGCACAATCTATAGCGATATACTTGGGATTTTCAGGATCGTTAGTATCAACAAATATATTACCTGGGTGCATATCAGCGTGAAAAAAGCTATCTCGGAAAACTTGGGTGAAAAATACTCTTACCCCTTTTTCTGCCAAGACTTTAAAATTAACATTACGTTTTTTTAACTCACCGACATCTCCAACAGGTACACCTGCAATTTTCTCAACAACGATCATATTTTCAAAGCTATATTGTTGGTAAATATGAGGAACGTAGAGATCGTCACTATTTTCAAAATTTTGCCGAAGTTTTATGGTATTTTGTGCTTCAATGCGAAGATCAAGTTCATCATTAAGCTGTTTTTCATATTCACAAACTACTTCATCAATACGAAGACGGTAGGCAAGCGGTGTAATTTTAAAAGAAATTTGCGCAAGAAAATGCATTAATTTTAAATCATTATTAACTTTTTCTCTTACTTGTGGGCGTAAAATTTTAATTACTACATCTTTATTTTGTTCTTTTAAGGTTGCACTATGCACCTGTGCAATTGAAGCACTGCCAAGAGGCTCTTTTTCAAAATTACTAAAAATATTTTCAAGGTTTTGTTGTAAATTTTGTTCAATAATAGCCTTTGCAGTGGCACTGTCAAAGGGGGTAACTTTATCTTGAAGTTTTGCAAGTTCATTTGAAATATCATCGCTGAATAAATCTCGTCTTGTTGAAAGCATTTGTCCAAATTTAATCCATACAGGCCCTAATGTTTCTAATGCTGTTTTTAAACGAACACCAAGAGCTTTATCTTTATGTTGATTACGACACAATAGCATTATTTTTAAACATTTAAGAATAAACTTTTTTTGACTTTTAGGAAGAAGTTCTTCTAAACCATAATGGAAAAAAGTGCGGATAACAAAAATAAGTCTGAAAAAACTTGAAAACATAATATATATTAATAATAAAAATTGGAAAGATTATAGCATAAAAAAGATAGTAAAAAACCCAGCATAAGCTGGGTTTAAAATTTAGATGCAATTATTTGATTTTTGCTTCTTTGTACATAACATGTTGGCGAACAACTGGATCATATTTTTTGATTTCCATTTTACCAGGCATATTACGTTTGTTTTTAGTTGTCGTATAAAAATGTCCTGTATTCGCAGTTGAAACAAGCTTGATTTTTTCACGATTTCCTTTTGCTGCCATTATTTACTCCTTAGATTTTTTCACCACGAGCACGGATGTCAGCTAAAACTGCATCAATACCTTTTTTATCAATGATTCGCATACCCTTCGCAGTTAAACGAAGTTTAACGAAACGATTTTCTGATTCAACCCAAAAACGGTGGGTGTGAAGATTTGGCAAAAAACGACGACGGGTCGCGTTTAGTGCGTGCGAGCGATTATTCCCAACTGCTGGGCGCTTGCCTGTTACTTGACAAACTCTTGACATAGTCATTCTCCATTACTTAAGCTTAAGATGTGGTAGGTTTTAGACTTTCTATGCTTAAAGTCTTTTAACCTCGTCAGGTCAAAACCTAATCCACGATTACAATAAAAGAGTTACATTATACTCACTTTTCATTAAAAATCAATATTTAATTAAGAAAAAAATGATATTTATTGTTTTGTCTTATTATTTATCGCTAGGTAGAAAAGTTTTAAACTTTGAATAGTCATAAAGATATCAACAAAACATTAACAAAAATGTGAACTTCTTCACAAAAATAAGAATCCACAAAGAAAACGGATTGTTTTTTGTTGTCGTATTGTTTTTTTTTTTGTACAATCAAAAGGTCGTTAATATCTTAATATAAGGAAATCTTATGAAAAAAACAGCAGTAGCGTTAGCTCTATTAGGAGCAGTATTAAGTTCAAATGCTTTAGCAAAAGGACGATTAACAGTATATTGTAGTGCAACAAATGCAATGTGTGAAAACGCTGTTAAAAGTTTTGGTGAAAAGTATAATGTGAAAACATCTTTTATTCGCAATGGTTCAGGAAGTACTTTTGCAAAAGTAAAGGCTGAAGCAAGTAATCCGCAAGCTGATGTTTGGTATGGTGGTACTTTTGATCCACAATCTCAAGCAGGAGAAGAAGGGCTGTTAGAACCTTATAAATCTAAACATATTGACGAAATTATGGAAAAATTCCGTGATCCAGGTAAATTAAAAGGAAACTATTCATCAGCAATTTATATGGGTATTTTAGGATTTGGTGTAAATTTAGACCGTCTTGAAAAACTAGGCATCAAAGAAGTGCCAAAATGTTGGAGTGATTTGTTAAAACCTGAGTTTAAACAAGAAATTCAAGTTGCAGATCCTCAAAGTTCAGGAACTGCTTACACTGCAATTGCAACTTTTGTTCAATTATGGGGTGAAGATGCTGCATTTAAGTATTTTGGAAAACTACACCCAAATATTTCTCAATATACTAAATCTGGCGTAACGCCATCTCGTAATGCTGCTCGTGGTGAAACATTAGTTGGTATTGGATTCTTACACGATTATATGCTTGAGAAAAGCAAAGGAGCAAATTTAAAATTAGTAGTTCCTTGTGAAGGAACAGGCTATGAGCTTGGTGGTGTGAGTATCCTTAAAGGAGCTAGAAATTTAGATAATGCAAAATTATTTGTTGATTGGGCATTATCAAAAGAAGGTCAAGAGTCTGCTTGGCAAAAAGGTCAATCTTTACAGATCTTAACCAATACAACAGCAAAACAACATCCATCAGCACCAAATCCTGATGAGTTAAAACTTATTGATTATGATTTTGAAAAATATGGTTCAAAAGATGAAAGAAAACGCCTCATTGAGAAATGGGTTAATGATGTTAAACTTGCTAAATAATAGAGGAGTATTTTATGAAAACTAATTTAAAAATTGGAACATTAGCGGTTATTATTTCTTCAGTTTTTGCAGCCGATATGGCATCAGCATCTGGTAGATTAACGGTTTATTGTAGTGCAAGAAATACCGTTTGTGAACAACAAGTAAAAACCTTTGAAGAAAAATTTGATGTTAAAACCTCATTTATTCGCAACAGCTCTGGCACTACTATTGCAAAATTACAGGCTGAAAAAGCTAATCCTCAAGCAGATGTTTGGTATGGTGGTACTTTTGATACTCACTCACAAGCAGCTGAAAAAGGATTATTAACTCCTTATAAATCAAAATATTTAGATGATGTTATTCCTAAATTTAAAGATCCAGGTAAATTAAAAGGAAACTATTCATCAGTTGTTTATATGGGGGTTCTAGGATTTGGTGTAAATACTGACCGCTTAAAACAACTTGGTATTAAAGAAGTGCCAAAATGTTGGAAAGATTTAACAGATCCTCGCTTAAAAGGTGAAATTCAAGTAGCTGATGCTCAAAGTTCAGGAACAGCTTATACCGCTCTTGCGACTTTTGTTCAGCTTTGGGGTGAAGAGAAAGCCTTTGAATATATGAAAGAATTACACAAAAATATCTCTCAATATACAAAATCAGGCACAGCACCATCAAAAAATATAGCTCGTAATGAAACAACTATCGGAATTGGTTTTTTACAAAACTACTCATTTGAGCGTGAAAAAGGAGCTCCAATTGAAGTTGTAGTACCTTGTGAAGGAACTGGTTACGAACTTGGTGGTGTTAGTTTAATTAAAGGTGCTCGTAATGAGAAAAATGCAAAATTATTCATTGATTGGGTAATGTCTAAAGAGTCTCAAGAGTCAATGTGGAAAGATACTAAAGATCATCACATTTTAACTAATGTGAAGGCACAGGCATCTCCTTTTGCATTAAAACCTGAAGGATTAAACTTAATCAATTATGATTTTAGTAAATTTGGTAGTGAAGATTTACGAGGTCGTTTAATTAACAAGTGGTTAAATGAAGTAAAACTTGCTAAATAATTAACCGCTTAATTTCGCCACTACACTATATTATTTAGCTGTAGTGGTGATAATATTTTTTTACTATAAGAAAAACATTATGAAAAAACAATCAACTTTATCATTATTAACTAGAAATAGTTTTTTTTGGATAGTATTAGCCTTGATTGCCTTTGTTTGTCTGCCAACTAATGCTCTTTATTATGGATATTTTGATTCAACATCAGATGAAATAATGGAAGCTATGGGCTGGTATGGTGAAAATGGCTTTGAGTTTAATATTACGTGGCTCTGGTTTGCATCTCTTTTTTTAGTTCCTTTCGTTTCAAATTATGCGAAAAGTAAAGGAAAAATTAAACGAGGACTTTATGAATTAGCAACGATTGCAGGAATATTTTCTTTTATTTTTATTTCAGCAATTGTTACAAAAGTTAGTTTAGGTTTTGCCGTTTTAGTGCTTATTGTAGGACTTATTGCAATGGCAACTGAAGGCTTTGAAAAGCTATCTTTCTTGCAAGGCGATAGATTTATTATTGCATCATTAGTTACGATAACGTTAATTATATTTTTCTTTATCGTTTATCCTATCATAGCAATTTTTATCAATATGTTCTATGATGCTGATGGTAATTTTATGCCTTATCAAATTATAGAAACAATACGTCAGCCTTACATTTTTAGAATTATTACTAACTCTTTATCTGTTGCGGTTACCATTGGCGTATTAGCTACTTTCTTTGGATTGCTTTTTGCTCTTTATACTACACGTATTGCAAAACGTACTGCCTTTATTGGGAAGTTATTTTCAATTTTACCAATTGTAACACCTCCTTTTGTGGTAGCTCTTGGGATTACTTTAATGCTAGGACGTTCAGGCTATGTTACTGAATTTTTAGTAACCTATTTAGGCTTTGATAGCAACTGGCTCTATGGTTTTAATGGGATTGTTATTGCTCATACTCTTGCTTTAACACCATTATCTTTTATGATCTTAGAAGGGGCATTAAAATCAATTCACCCTTCAATTGAAGAGGCATCTTATACACTTCGTGCAAATCGTTATCGCACATTTTTTAGTATTATTTTTCCGCTATTAAAACCAGCATTAGCAAACTCTTTCTTGGTAGTTGCTATTCAGTCACTAGCAGATTTTAGTACACCGTTAGTATTAGGCGGAAGTTTTGATGTTATTTCTTCTCAAATTTATTTCTATATTGCAGGATCTCAGTTAGATTACGCATCAGCAAGTACGCTTGGAATGTTACTACTTATTTTCTCATTGGGAATTTTTGTGATTCAATACCTTTGGATTGGTAATCGTTCATACGTTACGGTTTCAGGAAAATCTTATCGTGGAGATGTACAAGATTTACCAAAACTTATGAAATCGGTAATCATCTTCTTCCTTGCAAGCTGGACTATTTTTAATGCTGTTCTTTATGGAAGTATTTTCTATGGAAGTTTCACGGTAAACTGGGGCGTTGATTATTCATTAACATTAAGAAATTATGAATTATTATTTGGTAATGGTTTTGATAGTGGAGCGTGGCCTTCATTAATTCAAACCGTTATTTTTGCTCTTATTGCTGCACCTATAACTTCAGTTTTAGGGCTATTGCTAGCTTATATTACCGTTCGTCGAGAATTTAAGGGCAAAAAAACATTAGAATTTTTAACACTTCTTTGTTTTGCTGTACCAGGAACAGTTGCAGGTGTTGCTTATATTCTTGCCTTTAATAATGCTCCAATTTATATTACAGGAACAGGTCTGATTATTATCTTATCAATGGTAACTCGTAATATGCCAGTTGGTATGCGAGCTGCTATTGCAGGGCTTGGTCAGCTTGATAAATCCCTTGATGAGGCATCTTTATCATTAAAAGGTAATTCATTTAAAACATTATTTTATGTGGTATTACCACTATTAAAACCTGCTTTATTATCATCGTTGGTAACTAGTTTTGTGCGTGCAATGACAACCGTTTCTGCTATCGTATTCTTGGTTACTGCTGATACAAGGGTTGCGACCTCTTATATTTTAAATCGTGTAGAAGATGGTGAATATGGCGTTGCAATTGCTTATGGCTCAATTTTAATCGTGGTTATGATGAGTATTATTTTATTCTTTGATTGGCTCGTTGGTGAAAGCCGAGTTGCTAAATCAAAATCAAAAGAATAACAATATTAGTTTAAATTTAATAAGGATAAACAATGAACACAGAAATAAAAAATGATGACTTTTTAGTACTAAAGAATATTCATAAAGCTTTTGGAAAAGCTGTTGTTATTGATAATTTAAATCTTAACATTAAACGTGGAACTATGGTAACACTTCTAGGCCCTAGTGGCTGCGGGAAAACTACCGTATTACGTTTAGTAGCAGGTCTTGAGAATCCAACACGTGGACAAATTTTTATTGATGGTGAAGATGTTACTAAAACATCTATTCAAAATCGTGATATTTGTATTGTATTCCAATCTTATGCTTTGTTCCCTCATTTATCAATTGGTGATAATGTTGGTTATGGTTTGAAAATGCAAGGCGTTAATAAGGCTGAAATTAAAAAGCGTGTTGATGAAGCTTTAGAGCTTGTTGATCTTAAAGGATTCGCTGATCGCTTTATCGATCAAATTTCAGGAGGACAACAACAACGTGTAGCTCTTGCTCGTGCTTTAATTTTAAAACCAAAAGTTCTACTTTTTGATGAACCATTATCAAACCTTGATGCAAATCTTCGTCGTAGTATGCGTGAAAACATTCGTGAGCTTCAGCAACGACTAGGCATTACTTCTTTATATGTTACTCACGATCAAACTGAAGCATTTGCTGTTTCTGATGAGGTTATCGTGATGGATAAAGGGGAAATAATGCAAAAAGCACCAGCAAAAGATCTCTACAGAAAACCAAATTCATTATTTTTAGCAAACTTTATGGGTGAATCTAGTATTTTCAATGCTCATCTAAAAGGCTCAATGGTTAATGTAAATGGTTATGAGTTTGAGTTAGAGAATGTAAGTGATTTTGATGTCGATGATGGTGTGTGCCTTGTTGGTGTTCGCCCAGAGGCAGTATCACTAGAAACAACTGGTAATGAAAGTCAAAAATGTCAAATAAAATCAGCTGTTTATATGGGAAATCACTGGGAAATTATAGCAAGCTGGCACGGTGAAGAACTGCTTATTAGCTTAGCTCCTGATGTGTTTAAACAAAATAGTAAAGAGATGTATTTACGTTTTAAACCAAGCGGTGTTTTCTTATTAAGAACTGAAAAATAAATTTTAGTTAAATAATAAATTAAAGCCTACTTTTGTAGGCTTTTGTGTTTTAAATTATTATTGTTCTAAAGCATATTTAATTTGTTGAGCAATTCTTTTTATAAGATATTTGTTCTTATAAAATTGAATAAAATTCACTATTATTTTTTTGCATAGTTATTATATATTACCTATTAGTTGATATTCTAAAAACGTTTTGGATTGTATTACTTTTTCCTTAAAACTTAAAGTATTTATAGGATCAACAACAGTTTTAAATTTAGGATATTGATTTAAATTTAATACTAAAGTAATTACATAATCACTTTTATATTCTTTAGCTTTATTATACTCTTTTTCAGTCAGTCTGAAAGTTCCAGTTTTCTCTCTTATTCCTTTAATTTCAGTTAAAAAAGTTCGTTCTTTAATATTAATTTGAAAATCATATCCATCTCCATATAATCTAGCATCTTCTATTTTTCCATCTTGAAATAGACTAATAGAATTAAAATTATTGATAAAATATAATTCAGCTTCTAGTCCTGTTGTTTGCATTTGTTTAAATTTTGATTGTACTATTGGCTTAATTTTTGTAATATTGCTATCAATATGGTATTTTTCAAATAAAAACATCTTTACTATATTTGCAAATTCAGTAACATCTTCATTTCCAAATAAATTATCTATTAAAATTTTTCTGTGAATGTAAGCATCACCTTTTTGCCACCAACCTTTTCTATGATTAGGGAAAAAATGATCAAATAGATCCATTCTATTTTTTATAACACCAACGGTTGTTGCCAAGCCTATTCTTACACAATAATCAAAAAATGAACTTTTAGTAACAAATCCAAACTCTTGAATAAAAGCATTATCAAATTTTGCTAATCCATATCCTATTAAATTTAAAATTTCATAATTATGATGCTTATTTTTCATATAAAGCTCTCTTATAGTAAAGAAACAGTATATACTTTTCTCACTGTAAAATATATCGTTTAATTCTAATTTAGAAATAATTTTATTCTTTTTTTAACAATTATTCACAATATTTAACTTTAAATTAAAATAAAAAAGTTTAAAAAACAAGCGTTATGTGAGATTCTTCACAAAAATAAATATCTAGCAAGCAAACGTATTGTTTTTTATTGTCGAGTTGTTTTTTTTTTGTACAATTTGGGTGTTTTAATCTTGATTGTTGGGGGAAAAATGAAAACAGTCATTATCGCAGCTCACGGCGAGCTTGCACCTGCCTTAACGCAATCGGCGGCTATGATTTATGGCACAAACGAGAGTGTTCACGCAGTTTCTTTTTTACCAAGTGAAGGTGTTGATGATCTTGTTGCAAAATACGAGAAAATTATTACCGCTTGTTCATCTGATGAAATTCTTTTTTTAGTCGATTTCTTTGGCGGAAGTCCTTACAATGCAGCTATTCGCATTGCCAATGAAAAACCTAATATTGACGTAATTACAGGTGTGAATTTGCCTATGGTTATGGCGGTTATGATGGGGTTAGATGACGATAGTGATCTTGGCACGCTCGTTGATGATTCTTTGGAAGCAACTCTTAGTGCGGTAAGAACCTATTCTGGAAAATCTCTTGAAGAAATGACCGCTCAAAGTGAAGAAACAATTGAGCAAGAAGTAGATCATAATCGCCCAACTGAAGGCAATATGAACATTCCTTTATTACGCATTGATAGCCGTTTAATTCACGGTCAAGTGGTTACTTCTTGGATCAAATCTGTTAAATGTGATGCCATTTTTGCGATCAATGATGAAGTGGCACAAGATGAAATGCGTGCAAATCTGATTTTACAAGTTGCTCCTGCAAATGTGCAATCTTATGTGATTTCAGTTGATAAAGCGATTAAAGTTTGGCACAACCCAAAATACGCTGATCGCAATGTGTTATGGCTTGTAACCAATCCTACGGATATTGTTCGTTTAATTGAAGGTGGCGTGGACATTAAAAAAGTAAACGTAGGTGGAATGACCTATCGTCAAGGTTGCAAAATGTTAAGCAAATCTGTTGCGGTAACCCCTGATGATATTCAGAGCTTCAAAAAATTACACGAAATGGGCGTAGATTTAAGCATTCAACAGCTTGCAAGCCATTCACCTGAAAATCTTGTTTCAAAATTAGATTCTATTAACTTTGAGGAGTAAAAAATGTTTTCTATTATCGGAGTAACACTAGTTGGCTTTTTAGCTGGATTAGGAGCAGTGGTTGATGAAAGACAATTTCACAGACCACTTGTAGTTTGTACGTTGGCAGGCTTAATGCTTGGGGATTTAACCACTGGGGTTTTAGTGGGTGGTGCATTAGAATTATTAGCACTTGGCTGGATGAACATCGGTGCAGCAATGGCACCAGATGCGGCACTTGCTGGAGTTATTTCAACAATCTTGGTTATTCGTGGTAACCAAAGCCCACAAGATAGTATTGCAATTGCTATTCCTGTTGCAATCGCAGGACAAATGCTAACTATTTTTGTGAGAACAATTGCTGTTTTCTTCCAACACAAAGCAGATAAATATGCAGAAGAAGCAAATTTCAGAGGGATTGAACTTTGCCATTACGCAGCATTGTCACTTCAAGGTTTACGTGTAGCAATTCCAACTGCAATCGTTGCAGCAACAGCGAGTGCATCAGGCGTTTCAGATTTCTTAAATCAAATTCCTGTTGAAGTATCAGAAGGATTACGTATTGCTGGTGGTGTTATCGTGGTTGTTGGTTATGCGATGGTAATCAATATGATGCGTACTAAATCACTTATGCCATTTTTCTTACTAGGTTTTGTGGTTGCGGTATTCTCAAATTACAATTTAATCGGACTTGGTATTATCGGTTTAGTATTTGCAATTTTATACGTACAACTTTCACCACAATTTAACGAAAGCAAAGGTGTTGTAGCACAAGCTGGCAGTAGAAAACCATTAGCTGATAATGAACTTGAAGGACTTTAAGGAGAGCATTATGAACCAAGAAAATCAAAAAAAATTAACTAAACAAGATATTCGTAACATTCAATTTAGATCAACCTTCTTGCTTGGATCATTCAACTTTGAACGTATGCAATCAATGGGATTTTGTGTGGCAATGATGCCTGCGATTAAGCGTTTTTATGATAAAAAAGAAGATCAAAGTGCAGCTTTAAAAAGACATCTTGAATTTTTCAACACGCAACCTTGGATGGGTAGTGCGATTATGGGTGTAACTGCAGCGATGGAAGAAGAACGTGCTAACGGTGCAGACATTGATGATGGTGCAATTTCAGGTGTTAAAATTGGTTTAATGGGACCTCTTGCAGGTGTTGGTGATCCAATTTTCTGGGGAACAGCTCGTATTATTCTTGCGGCACTTGGAGCATCGCTTGCTATTTCAGGCAATATTTTGGGTCCAATTTTATTCTTTGTTGGTATCAATATTATTCGTATTGCAACTCGTTGGGGACTGCTTAACTATGGTTACAATCAAGGTACGAAAATTGTGCAAGATATGGCAGGTAATCAGCTTAAAAAACTCACCACAGGTGCAAGTGTACTTGGGCTGTTTATAATGGGGGGACTGGTTGCTCGCTGGTCAAGTTTAAATATTCCACTTGAAATTTCACGCTATACTGATATGGCAGGTAATGAAGTTGTGGTAACTATTCAATCAGTGCTAAACAGCTTACTACCAAACCTTGTGCCATTACTACTTACGTTCTTCTGTATGTATTTATTGCGTAAAAAAATGAGTCCAATTACCATTATTTTAGCAATGTTCGTGCTAGGTATTATCGGTCGTTATATTGGATTATTTGCGGTGTAAAAAAGCAGTAATTCAACTATAAAAAACTCGCTTAATTAAGCGAGTTTTTTTATATCTAAGACTTATATTTTAGGGTAAATATTTATTTTTTAATCTCTTGTTTTTGATGTTCTGCATCAATTTCTTTGTCATCAATAATTACTTGAACTTTAGTATTCCCTTGCTTTTTGATACTCACGTCATCATCTTTAATGCTAATTTGAGCTTTGTTCTCACCGCTTGCATAATGGATAACAGCACTAGTACAAACAGCGACAATAATAGCGAAAATAAAAGTAACTATAATTTTTTTATTAAAATAATGTTTCATAAGCTCTCTTTTTTAAAGTAAAAAATCTTTTTTAAAAAATTTGATAATAGAAAGAGATAAGAAAGTAATGATAAGAAGTAATATCAACTGGTAATTATCAGTATTTACAAAATAATTAACCAAGCGTTCAATAGCGGTAACGATTACACCGAAAATAACTGAATGCTTAATAATTTTTACTATATCCATAGTTTTTATCCTTAAATAAGTTAAATTATGCTATTTTAAGCGGTACAAATTTTATATTTTTTCACACCGCTTTAAACTTATTAAAAAATATAGTTTAATACATAGTTTAATGAAACACGAGTAAGTGAAAAAGATAGTCCAAAGACCATACCAAATAACATATAATCTTTAAATTTCATATTAGTAACCATTTTTACCACCTTTTAATTTTTGTATGAATATTTAAGTTATAATACCTAGCTGTTTATCAATAAGATAGTCAATTTTTTGGCTAGTTGCATTCATATAAATATGAGTAATATCTTCTAATTTAACGGATATTTTACTCCCTAAATATTCAATATCTACGTAATCATCATAAATATTTTGAATAAAACCAAAAACACTATCTTTATCAATCCATAATACCATTTTACAAATCCAATTCTTATCTTTAATAAGTTGTAACATATGATGAAGTAACGGGCTATTTGGAATCTCAATATTTTCGTGCTGAAAAATCGGATGATTATAACTATTACTTTTTTGAACTTCTTGTAATAAAGCTATTCGTTTTAAATATGGCGTATTGATTTTTACTATATTAACCGTACGTTTATTGATAAGATTATAACCGTCTTCGCGACCTCGATGGTCTATAAATTTTAACAAAATATGATCATCATCTTCACTCAATAAAAGACCGACATCAAGTTTGTCAAATTCATCATCATAGAATAATTCAACTAATTGATTATGATAACTAGAAAAGTTTTCCATATATTACCTCTTATTTTTTAATTACAATTTAGATTTTTTCTGTCTAACATATCTTGATATTAATCCTAACGTAAGACCTGTTGCAATTGCAATAAGTAAACTCAATGACAAAGAAAAATCGTAAACATTAGAAATAATACTTAAGACAAAGATAACAATAAAAAAATAATGGTATCACAATATTTCATCAGGCAGATTCAAGTTTGAAGTGCAACGCACCCAAATTTAGATTTTACCTCAAGAGGTGTTTGATAGCCTAATACTTTTCTTGGTCTATTGTTTAAATTA